>OLKW01000336.1_pt1 | contig 27911 bp, 22 predicted proteins | sample 1604351 | NCBI WGS metagenome assembly OLKW01 (sample SAMEA104055714, study PRJEB20765) | soil metagenome | isolation source: soil
AAGTGGAGCTAATTTTGCGCAGCATAGCGAAACGAAGGGTGGAGATTTTTTTGCAAAAACCGGAGGCTAGCGGAGTGAAACGGAGCGCAGACCTTGCCGACCGCGTGGGCATAACTTGCCGCATCGCTGGCCGTAATTGAAAAGGTAATATTATATCTTTAATTGAATCCTAATTGCGGACAAAGTTCGGTTTAACTGAAACGGCACAAGTGGCCCCAAAAACTTTACGTGAATAAATTAATCATTACGTGAGGGAATACTTGCCAGATTGGCTACTTACAAATAGAATCAATACTCATTTCTTTTTTTATAGAATTACGTTTAAAGTCTTGCCCATATTCAAAGTGTTTATTGACAAAGGTGATTTCATTTGTTGGTTTTACTGTGTCAAAACCATAATGAGAAGTAATTTGCAATTTAGAGGGTTCAATAAGTTTAATCTCATACAACAGGTCGCCTTTAATCAAAACTTGTGATGTGTCTATTTGACAAGCACTCGTGTATAATCCGATGTAGCTAACACTACTGCTACCTAAAATATCTCTGAGCTTAAACCAAAAAATACTTTTCTGATTTCTAAATGGTATAGAATCAACTAAAATAATATCCAATAATTTGTCTTTCTCTTTTTTATTTTCAGCACTCTCACTCTTTTTTTCAACACAACTACACATGAAAAACAAACCAAAAATAACTACTGATTTAAAAGAAATATATTTCATTAGTGTTATTTAATTTTTATCAAATTTAAAGCATCATCAAATATTGATTTATTGATTAAATGAACATTTGCATATCCATAAAATAAACTTCGATATTTTATTTCTCGCCAGCAATTTCCTTTTTCATCAATTCCTGACAAGGATATACTATCCGACATAAATTCTTTGCTATATGAGTCATTTTGTTTTCGGATTGAAAAATTATTAATTGTTCCATTCTTATCAGTAATATAAAAAACAGAAGAGTCTTTGTACCAATATTGATTTTCAGTTCCGCTTTCAGCATCGGCTTTTATTTTTATAATTGACATCCACTGCGGGATTTTTATTTTCATTTTTCTTTGACTTGCGCCTTCATAAAATATAAAGTTAACCGGCTTGATTCTTTTTAAACTATAGCAGCCTATGGAAATTAAAAATAAAGTTGTCAACAACATGGATTGTATTTTCATAATAACTATTTTAATGGTTATACCACGATGGCAAAACATTATTATTAGAATCATCAAGCATTTTATCACCAGTTGACCGGAGGCGGCGAAGGGAAACGGAGCGCAGACCTTGCCGACCATGTGGGCATAACTTGCCGTATCGCTGGCCGTAATTGAAAAGACATTGGAATATTTGTTTAATTTTAGCCAAGCTTTATACAAAAGCTAAAGTAGGCGGCTAACTTTGCCTTATTTTTTTAGGTATTACATTGCGTGGTACTGAGTACAAAATGAACATCCTGATAGCAGAAGTTATCAGGGTTTTTGCTTTTTTAAGTGGACGATTTAATAGCGATTATGCCCGGTTTATTGACAACTGCATTAGTAATATGTTGTCTTTTAACTTGTCATACTCGCTTTCAATTTCAGCTATTCTATTTTTGTTTAAATGAATGATACCATGCTTGATTTCAATCGGTAGATTAGAGCCTTGTATTTGACCATCATCTAGAATTGGCGTATTTGTTAAAAGGTCTCGCAGCTTTCGTGTATTACTTAAGATATTTGCTCTTATCTTTAGGTCAGTTACAAGATTGACTTGGTCTAATGTCCGATATATTCCTCCTATTGAGATATTAATCCTTTTTAAATGCGTAGCAGCTTCTTGAAAAACTATTTTCCCTAATACAATCTTCTGATAGCTTTCGTCAACCAATTTGTAAATATCTTCTGTTCTTTTAAGTATTAAATCCTTTTCAGACCTATTTTCCACTTTTTCTTTATCAATAATTTTTGCAATATACCATGCTGCAAATAAAGTTGCAGAAATTGAGATAATACTTATTAAATCTATTTTCTTTTGAATTTTGAAATATGGAAGGTCAATTAATTTGCCGGCAACAACACCTACAACAAATAGAGCTGATAGTAAAATAATACGAAAAATAGTTTTACTTTTTGCGGGCTTGTTCTGCATCATTTAGATAATTTAGAATATCTTCCTTTAGAAAATCTTCTTCATTTGAGATAATTTCTAGATTCTTAATAATGGTTTCGTATTCCATATTTTCAACTCTAATAAGGCCACCAAATGATTCTTCAAGAAATGAAGTACCAAACCCAGCAGTTCCATCAAGGTCAACAACCATTTTCTTGTGCTCACTTAATGCCTGCTTAAACTTTGGATAAAGAACAGTTTTTCTAAATGCTTCTCCCGAATTATTGATGTCACTTTCTTTTATATATCGTGGACCCGGTGTCGGAGAAAAATCACGTGATATTTTTATTTCAATTACATTCATTACAGCTTAAGTTTGTATTATTTATTTCAAAGTAAATAAAAGTGCCACTAAAATTACAATTTAAATTTCTAAATTCTCCTTTTTCAATATCCGCATAAACATCATTAGTAATTATATAAAGCTTTGAAAATGAGTTTCTTTTAAAGGCATCAAATATTCCTGGCAATCCCTTTCCACGAAAATATTCCTTGGTAACAGTTTTATGGAGATCCCCATTTAATATAAGCCTTATTAATTCCGCATTATTTTCATATTTAAAAACACGCATCATTTTATCTAATGCCTCATAAAATTTATTTCCCTCGGGCTTGTTCTCTAAACTTTTGAACACACCAACTCCATAGTCAACAAAAGAGAAAGTTACCCTATTTTCCTTTTTCCTATGATTCACAGATAACCACCAATGCTTATCCCCTTCAATTCCAAGTGTAGCATGATTATTTGTATTAAGCATAAGTTCAATTAAAGTACGTTGTGCACCTTGACATCTTCTTGTTTCATTCCATATTGTTTGAGAAGCTTGTTCAATTATTTTGGCACTAAGTACAGAATCAACATCTTTTTGGGCGTGCGTGTGAATTAAGTTGTCATTTTTTTGGCTAATATCATACCGGTCAGAATCTTTAAACTGTTTATATAAATATTTAAAAAATCCTGATTCTGTCAAAATATTTTTAGCTTTTTCATCATAAGGGAAATCTCCATTAAAATCTATTTTCTTCGATTTAAAACGAACCATAATTGACAATAAAAGAACAATGGCGTCGTAGTCAATATTTTTTACTTCTCTCAAAATAACAAACACAGTATGCTCCCTATCGAAACACTCTTTAAGTTTAGTAATGAAATTAAGGACTGGTACTGGATTCCCAATCAAGGTAAAATTAGAAGGGGCTGTTACTCTTTTCTTATATTGCCGTACATTATCCTTGAAACGTGGCTTTCTCCTCTTAGGTCTGGGTACACCTAATTTTGTCTTATTCTTAATTCTTTTGTAATCTTTGAATGCAATCTTCCTCGAGAGGGATCTCCTTGCATGTCTAAGGTTTTGCTTTTTAAAGTTTGCTAGAGTAGAGTATTTTTTCAATATGTTAACTTCCAAAAAATAAATACTTATTCTGTAAAAACAAATAGCTCTTTCTTAGCTAAGATGCTTAAAAACTAAACTAAACAGCACAAAGATATGATTATTATTTGCCAATTGTCATTTCTATCGGAAAATTCAAATACCCTACACAATTGTTATTAAGAATGTAAAAATAGCTAGCTAAATTATGAATCAAAATTCTAAAAATGGATAGGCTGATAAATATAGCCTTACAGTTGCTGCAGCTATCATGAAATGTGTTATAAAATAACCTTTCAAAACATCATTCCTCTATTATCTAAAGAGTTTTATTTGGGTGCAAAAGAGATTGGGAGGAAAAATAAGTCTTCAGAACAGGAAAGTTAATTACCGGAGCGATAGCGAGCCGTTTGACGGCCGACGGAGAGAATGAGGAACGAAAGAACGGAGGCGGACGGCGAGCCCCCACAAAGGGGCTGGACAGGAAGCCCCGGTCGTCCGGGGCGATGGCCAGCACCATAGGAGGCTACCGAAGTATATTTCCCGCAGGGTACGTAGGTGGCCGAACTATGCAAGTGAACCTTAACGATGCTTTGCGATCTGGAGGTACGACAGGAGCAATAGCAGTCGCAAGGTGAACGCAGCCTAAGTGGGGCGGCCGGCGAGCACAAAAAATTGGCAGCGGGTGGGCTGAACCTGACTGAAGTGAATGGATAACGAAAGAAGCGGATGGAGCGCAGCGGAATCAAGCGAAGTGAGGAAGAAATGAACGAAGTGAGGTGAAGGACACAGGAGCTGCCGTGAGGAATGAGGAGGAACTGCAAGTAGTATGACAAACCTGCGTTAGCAGCCCACAGGGCATTGCAGCTGCTGGCATACTTTTATTTAAATAGATCCATGCCAGGTGCTGCAATGGTTTGGCGTAGCTACTTGCTGACGACGAATGACGAACACCTTTTTACCGTGCAGAATTTTGTTTTGAATTTATATGATTTTATCCACTTTGTAGCTGTTACCTCATGATGATGTAAGTTAAAAAATGGAATGCTAAAAGCAAACGAAATTTATATTATTAAACGGTCGGTCCATAGCTGAAGATTCGTAGCGGTGCTGAAAAAAGTTAGTCCACCCAAGTTGCTGCAAATCCCGTCCTATGTTAGCTGTAGTTTTATTTATCGAAAAGTTCAGGCATATCTTTATATATTAGACCGATATGAACATTGATTTTAGTTGAGATTAAAACACCAGGTTTATTAATTTTTCCTCTATGGTGTTCAATAATAATTGCTCTTAGCTTTTGCTTTGTTTGGTTCGGCAAGAACTTTAAGTCTAAAATATTTGTTCCTTCTATTTTTATTAAACCTCCGCCACTGAATCCCCTTGGGATTGGCGATTTTTTCCAATTGCCCTCGACTAAAATATCATCTTCGTATGATGTTATAAATTGAGCTTGTTTGTCAATATTATAAAGTTCATAAGTTTTTGAATTAACTTCTGCTGAAGGAAATGCTTCACCTTTAGTTTTAACTTGATTGCCTGATGTGTTTGATTTCTTAATTCTAAATCCTGCTGCAAGATAAACAGGTTTTGTACCTTCTTTATCATCTTCAAATTCTAGGTCATCTAAGCCTATTGCCATCCCTTTTAGGCTGTCACTTAATTCAGATTGAACATGAAATACCGTTGCATCAAGTTGATTTGAGTATGGGCTCTCAATATGTCCAGAAGAAATTCTTTCTCCACTTAAAGACTGTAGCAATGAGCCTTTTCCGTCGCCAGTTGACAATGTATACCCATCAAAAGCTTCAAATAAATGAGTGCTTGATAGAATGAAATATTGTTCTTTAATATTTACCAAAACTCCTGAACCATACTGTTCAACTTTTGTCTTTGGATTTTTATGTCCTTTGGCTTTTGGAAGTGCATAGATTGGAATTATTGCTTTTTCAACTGTTTGTTGTGTTTCAAGTGCAATATTCGTTTGCATTTGAATTGCGTCTATGGCAAGTTTGATCAAGGGATTTTTTAGATCTATTTTTGGCTTCATTTGTTCTATGAAAATTACACCTAACGTTTGGGCTTTGCGCAGCTTGGGTATTTGAAGCTGTGTCCGACCACATGATGATGTAAGTTAAAAAACGTAATGCTAAAACCAAACAAAATTTCATTTAATAAACGGTCGGCTCATAACTGAAGATTGGTAGCGAGCAGCTGCTGAAAAATGTTTGTCATGCCCAAGTTGCGCCAAACCTAGCGGCAGTTTTTTTCGATAAGATTATACTTTAGAATATGAGTAATTTTACGTTATGAAATGCAAAATTTGCTTAACTCGCGAGGCAACTAAAAAAAATTCGCACCTGATAACATGGAGCTTGATTAAAGAGGTTGTCAACCAACCTGGCTTTAAGGAAAGGGGCTATGATGTAACTTTTGCTATTTCAACGATTCAAACGCCAAAGGTTCATATAGGTCGAAAGGTTTTACCATCCCACATTGAGGAAATATTAGGAGCGCCATTATCTGATGATGCTACTGAAAAAATCACAGATTTCTTCAGCAGAGAATATATTTTTTGCCCAGAATGCGAAGATGATATAGGTAGGCTTGAAAATGAATTTGTTGATAAAGTATATCAGAAACTGAATAATACCTCGAGAAACGATTTTGTACACGATTCGAAAGGAAATAAAGTAATAAGACTCACAGAATACGAATCAAAAGTTACATATCTTTTAGCTTACTCGATTTTTTTTAGAACTTCTGTTGGCAAGCTGAATAATTTTACTCTTGACGCCAAATTGGAAGAGCAACTTCGTGGATGTTTGTTTCCTGTGTTGACAAATAATGTTGAAAAATTAAGAGATAACATAAATCAACTTCAATCAGACTACTTTAAACATCCTTTGGTCTTTTCATATTTGGAAACAAAAATAGGGAATGAATCATTGGAAAATCTTGTACTTCAACATCGAAGCAGGATGCCCAATTTTCTATTAGCTAATCGTCTTGTCTTTGAACTTTATCAGAAAAAAGGCCACATCTCAGCTTCTACTGAGTATTTATTTGGCTTTTCGCAAATGATGGATGCGAAGGAATTCATTCCAGAAGAATCTGGGTTTCGGATGAAGGTTTGCATTTTATCTGATGTAAAAAGAAGCAAGCTAGTTTATAACACACTTCAATTTCTTGCTAAAACTAATATGCACAATGCAAAGATGTTTTTTAAACTCGCATGTAATAAAAAGTATGGAAGAAGCCCAACATTTGTCGAAATAGGATTGTTTGCCTTTTACTATTCAGAAATAGTCACACAGAAAAAAGAGCAAGACATTAAATCAGTTTACATACAATCTTTTGCTAGAGTTTTTAATATTAATCTTTCTAACGAAGCTGAAGAAGCTTAGTAAAATTGCCGCTAACTTTGTGCTTTATCCTACTAAAAGTAGGATATTGGACATATACAAATAAATTTGACGGATTTGTATTATTCATGCCGGTGAATATAGTTGATAGATATAAAAGTTAGGCTAAAATGTTGGCCGGAATGAAAGTTTAAATTGGGATTCTTTGCTTCAACCAGTACTCTTCTGGTGATTACTTGAAGTAATTGAAATTCCAGTTTAACCCCCGTTTATTCTTTATCTCAAACTTCGGTATCTTATCCATTATTGGTTTTCTGTGCTCTGTCCCAATTAGAAATAATGCCCTCTCGTATTTGTTAAGATCACTATAATTGTTAATATTCTTAATCATTTCGTCTCTGCGTCTGTCTTGAAGATTCAACCAGTCTTTGTAAGTTTGGGATAATTTTTCATCATTGATATTTTGCAATATTATTTCTTCTATAAAATGTTTGCGTTCTAATAATTCTCCACATTGATCACTGTTTAGGTATGGAAAGCCAAATTGCCCTGACCAAAGTCTATGTTGATTTGATAAATAATTGTATTCCGGACTATGAGAGGAAAATAGGTGAAACGTTTGTCTCATATCATTCTTGAAACGTAGGTCAGTTATTTCATCTGTGTCCAGGTCCACCGGGACATGAGCAATAGTATGTTTTTTTAAGAACCTTTTGATTGTGCCAGTTTCCAATGAATCTTTACGGGATCCTTCATACACTCCGGCAAATTTACCTGGAGGAACTTCCTCGAAAATTACCTCGGGAGCAATATGTTCAATGAATTTGTACAATTCATTCGAGTTACAATTACCATGTTCTGCATGACCCGTTCCAATTAAAGTAATCATATACATAAACACATCTCTATTTCAGTTGCTTTTGATTATTCTTGCGACAAATGATTGAGCAATATTGTGCACAACACGCATCCGGCTTGCTGTTGTGTTGGAAATTTATAACGTCCTGCCCGGAACTGAAGCAGAATAAATTGCTGATGATGAAGTTAATAATAAATGCTTAATAGAAATCCATCTGCCTGATATTAGCTGATAGTAGTACAAAAGCTGATTGTTATTCCGTCTGCCAGCGTTGCAGCAAACCTAGTGTAAGCTGTCGTTGCATTACTCCAAGTTAATGTCAACCGGAATTATAAGGACATTGCCTATTTTATAATTTCCTTTTTTAGCCAATTCATGACTGTCACTATTGCAAAGTAAAAATAAGTGTGTTGGAGCTGGATTAGTTTCTAAGAGTTTTTTTATTGAGAATGATTTTTTGGTGTTGAAAAAGGAAGGGGCTACGTTAAAAGCCTCACCAGCTATATAGTATTCGCCTTCCTGGCCGATAATGTCATGTGGTTGAGTATTTTGGTTGCCATAATCCACTCTAACGGTCGGAACTTTAGGTACTTCCGTTATTGCTCCTTCAAGTAAGAGTTTTGCTCCATAAATTATAACTAAATCTGTCATTATTCTGTTAGCAGATTCAAAAATTGAAACATTCGGATATGGTCCTGTATTAATTCCGGGTCGTTTAAGCTTTTTTAAAAGATCCAGAATGTCAGTTCCTTCGATTTTTGGCGCCAATTCTGTCAATAAGACTTTATAATCAGCAATTATTTTGTCAATATTTTTTAGAGTTAGATTTTTTTCAAAGGCACTTAAAGGGTTTGGAATTGAAGATTTCATGTCTATTGTGGTTGGAATGTTTGTTAGCAATGACTGCTTACACTTGTATGGTCGCACCTAAAAATAAAGAAATTGTAGGAATTGCCCTAAAACGAATGGGATATATGCAATCAGGCTTAAGGACATATTGTGCAATTGCTATTAATATTTCAACCGTTTCTTTTAATTGATATTAATTAGACCCAGTTTTTTTAATATTAAAAAAAATGCCTTTCATTTATCTTGGTTAGATTTTTTCAAGCGATGAACATCCCAGCGGATCAAGCCCCTACGAAGCCGAAACGAACGAACGGCTACTGCAATGGAAAGGCACATGAATCAGTGAACGTGAAGCCACACTGGGATGAGATAACATAAACACCAGGAGCAAGAAACCAACACGAAACCCAAATACTACCTACTAACCAACGCTGAACGAGAACTGACATAACGAACATTTTAATTAAAAAAATAAAATACCTGCAAATGGGAGCACCGGCATTGCGCGGTGCACATAAATGATGGCCTGAATGGTAGCTTAAATGAAAATGATTGCCTTTAGTAAAGAGATCCTTCACTATGTTCAGCTGACAATTGTGCGGTGGGGCTGTGTTTATGGTGCTCAGCGATTGTACGTGAAGATTCCTGCCGTCAGGCATTACGTGAACTGCCGGTGCTAACTTGCGGGTTATTTTATTTTTTTAAAATGGGAGTTTGTTAGTGACGTTATTATGGCGGGGAAGGAATTGGGCGTTTTTGTTTATAGGAAGGCGGGGGATCTTTTGACGTTTCCTTTCTGGAGATCATTAAGGCCTCGGTAAATAATTCACATAGGATTGCTGTTGGATAAAATCATGAGGCAGCCGGATTGCTTTTTTTTTGTTGGTGTGCTTCAATCTTTTTGTCGACCCTGCCTGAAACAACACTTTCGAAGGAAGGAAGACCCAGATAAAGCTGGCATGTTAAATCACACAGTTGTATAATATTATGTGGTATAGAATGGTCATTGGGGAATCTTTGTGTCAAATTTTGAAATACACCAAAAATTTCTTTTGGCAATAGTTCGTTGCCTGTTAAAATCAGAATAGGATTTTTTGGCCTTGAACTGACTCCATGCCTAAATTTGGCAGCAAGTATTCGGATAATGGTTTTTTCATTTTCAGATAGATCATTTTTCAAAGTAGCAAATGTCAGAATTGCGTTTGGAAAAAGTCTACCAAGCTTTTCCATTTTTCCCATGTCTTTTTTGTCAAAATTATTTTCAGTTTTGCATTCACATAAAAATATTTCAGTCGGAGAAAAACCTCTTTTATATTTGGAAAAGAATATACCTATATCTACTTCATTGATAGCCATATTATTTTGCAGCAACTCAAAACTCAAAAGAGGTGTAATAAAATTTGAATGAAGGCTAATTCTGAAAAATCGTAATGTCAATAAAACACAAATCAAGCCTTCTGCTTTATTATTCTTGGAGAAAGGCCCCATTCCCCGATATGCAGGTTTCATTTCTTGAGGAGTATGTATAGGTGCCCGAAACATGTTATGGCAGATCGGGCACTTCAGCCTCTCAGAAAGTTCGTCCAGTTTATAGAAAGAATGTTTGTTGCAAAATGCGCATTGCACTTCATGACCAAACTCAATTATTTTTTTCTCCAATAACCTTTGAATAATCGTTTCCTTTTTGTTATTTCTAAAATGTGATAGCTGCCTATTAATTTCACTATCCAAGGTTTTTTTCAACTGCACTCTACCATTTTCAAATAAGTTCAAAATTGGTGGAACACCGGGGTTTGCAAAAAAATTAGTACCATAAATACCACCGATATTCTTGAGTAATTCATTTGCTAATTTACCTGGCGCCGAATGCCTAATTTGCACTCCTTTTTGATCAAACCATTTTTCAAATACTTCTTTTGCTTTAGGGATAGTTAATGTTAATTGATCATCATCTTCGTGGCTTAGAAAATACATAATACCCTTAGAAAAGTACCATTGGCTATAGCCACTGCCTCTAATAATAAAATCAAGAGATTCTAGTTTAATATCCGGCAAGGCTTGAGCATATTGACCTTCCTCATCATCAAAATCTATCGAGACTTCATTAATAAACCTAGGTTGAATATGTTTAATGTATCTCTTTTCAAAAGGAGGTTGTAAAACTTCGACTGATATTTTTTGATCGAAAGTTGTGAGTAGTGTTTTTTTTGCCTCCGCACGAATAAGCACTGCCGCTGATTTATCGTAGTTTAAATTATGCCGGTCTAACCAAAAGCGTGGAAACCAATGTTGGGATGAATAATGTACTTTATTATTATCATCCGCCTGGATTTTTGACAATTCGGCTACTAAGGCTTGTGAAGCTTTCGATTCCAATTGTGAATTTTGAATAACTGAAATCCTGCTGGTTAATTGAGTATTTGATGTAAAATCTCTTTGTTGATCTTTAATTAAGGATTGATAAAATGGATCAGTAAGCCCATTAAAAGGTATTGGCACAACATACCAGCCTAATGCCCGCAAATTCCAAATATTGAGTATATCATTAAGCCTGTCCGGATTAACAAAGTAAATACAGTATTGTGCTGACCAAAGTGGATTTCCTAACGATTCGAGTTTGTATGAACTCATCCCCAAGTAATTAATAGTGTTTTCAACTAAACACTTAGAGATGTTTTGCCTATTAATCTTTGGAAAAGAAATATACATTGGAGGCAACTTGAGCTTGCGTAGTCTTTGCTGATATTCCTTGGTAACAGTCCCGCACAATGTTGCTACGAATAAATCTTTATAATTTATAGTTGGGCAAATAACCTTTAATAAATCCGTTCTGTGAAATTTAAAATCTTTTTCTTTTATAGCCTGCAGAACCTCTTCAATTGATATTCCGTATTCAGCCTGATTGTGCTGAATACTCTCTTCTAGTTCAGCAATATTGATACATATCACATTCCCTCTTATTTTATCAATAGCGGTCTTATCTATAAGTGGATCCAACACCAAGTATTGTGGATCAAAGTTTGATAATATATTTCCATAATATTCTGAGACGGTTTCAGTATATAATCCATACTCTTCACGAAAATCTTTTGGAAAGTTTTTATAAAAGGTTAGAATCGGAAAGTACTTGCCGCCCCACATGGAAGATGCTACCCGTATAGCTCGTAAATAGCTATTCTTTTTATTCGGTGGAATAAAAAAAGCTAGTTTAACCGGACTTAATATTTGGGTAATAGTCACATTCATAAAACTAAATGATTTCTTTATCTAAGCCATTTAACACAAAGTCTTCGAAATTTTTGTAATGAATAACATTGCCCTGTGGGATTTTTTGAACTAAAGGATAAAGATTTTGTTCAACAATAGTTGGATTGGGATCTGCAATTATTATTTTATTAATTCTGTGGCCTTGTGTAAAAAGTAAATTATTAAACTGGAGCTCATTACCTTTCCAGCCGATAATTATAAGTGTTTCAATTTGCCCGAAATAAGTCTGCATATTCATGAAATGTCTCAAAGGCATCGTAAACTCATCTTTGTCTCGATAGGGCAAGAGCAATGCAGGAAAATATTTATTTACCTTATCGCTGTCGATAAGTTGAAGTTGTGATTTGTCAATAGTGTATTTACCCAGGCGGTGTTCATTTCGTTCGGCTTCCAAGCCCCAAGTATACCAATCTATCATATTTACTTTATCGCCAAGTAACTCATAGTATAGTTTATAAAAATTCACATCATTGTCGAAAAGCCATTGGGCTGTATTGCCTCCAAATTTTGAGGTGTCGGGAAATTTCCAACCCCAATTCCAAGAACCGTGAGGTTTAAAAATGCAATATGGACTATGATTTATTTCGGCATAATCATTCATGGAGTTTATTGGCTTCTTAAAGTACTCTGTAATAAAGTGCTCTAATATGGTATCCTGGTTAAATGAAACAAAACCAAAATTCCTTGAATATGTATTGTTGTATGCCTTTTTAATATTTGCTGCATAAATTTGTTGCAATTTGTTTGCAAGTACGGCGTACAAATTTTTTACATAGTAGTTTTCAATTATATGACTACTTACATCTTTTAAAATATTTTGTATATAGTATTGAAGATTTATGTGGCGACTTATTAAATTTTGGTTATTATTTTTTTGAATTTTTTGCCATTCCTCTTCTAATATCTCTTCAATAGTTTTATTGCTGTTATTCTGTAAGTTTTGAAGCGACTGCTTTACCCCATCATATTTTGAATAATACTGTTTAAACCTTTTTTCAAATAATTCCGGGCCCAATGGGGGGCGCATGTCATCGTGTTGAAAATCATTTTTATCCTGGTCATATATGCAATTTGCAGAAGCGCCTGCACCGATAATAAACAAGTATTTTCTTTCAATATTGAGATTCCATTTTTCATTTTGAAAATGGTGGATATTAGGGCTAAATTTGTCACTATCAAGTGATCCGATAATTGCCGAATTTGGTATAACCCAACCATATTTACTTATCTTGTCAATGGTCTTCACAGAGTTATCTAATTCTCGATATTCTCTTAATTTCGTTCCTTGAATTACGATGGTAAAATCTTGAAAATTTGCTTCTTTAAATTCCCAGCCAGCATAGACCTCCCCATATGTGGTATAAAAATATTGTAACATTTTCAAAATTGTTAAAGCAAAAGTAAACTATTGGCTAAATACAATAGAGAACGATTGCCAGGAGGAATATTTTGCTTCTTCTGTTTGGACATCTGATATCATTAAATATATACGCATCATTGAGCGTTGGGGCTGTGTTTATGCTGCGCAGCGAAGAACGTGAAGATTCCTGCCGTTAGGCATTACGTAAGCCGCCGGGGCTAACTTGCGGGATATTTTATTTTTTTTTAAAATGGAGTTTGTTAATGACGTTTCATCTGGCTTGGTAGTGCTGGGATTGTTTTTTGGATTTTCGATCGTGGCTTTTTTTTATCTGAATTCTGAACGGATTGTTTTAATAACGAGAACTATTTCATTTCATCCTTCGGAGCGGTATATTGACTGGCGATGATCATTCCGAGAGATCGGACCCCTACGAAGGCGGAACCATACGGAACTACCCACCAAATGGTGACGCACACGAATCGGTGAACGAAAAGCCACACTGGGACGAGATGACATAAACACCGGGAGCCACAAACCAACACGAAACTAATAGGCTACCATACCACCACTGCTGAACGAGAACTGACATAACGAACATTTTAAATAAAAAAATAAAATACCTGCAAATCGGGAGCACCGGCATTGAGCGGTGCACATAAATGATGGCCAGAACGAAAACATTGAGGAGAGATCCTTCGCTGCACTCAGGATGACAGCCTTAAGGTGTTGAGGATGCCTGTTGTGGGTGGGTTTTGTGTTTATGGTGCTCAGCGATAGTACGTGAAGATTCATGCCGCCAGGCATTCTGTAAAGTGCCGGGGCTAACTTGCAGGATATTTTATTTTTTTAAAATGGGAGTTTGTTGGTACCGTTTTTATTGGCGGGCTGGTGGTTGGGATTTGTTTGTTCAAAGGCAGATGATTTTTTTACCTTTTCTTTATTTGAATTATCCAGGCTCCGGTACCAATGAGCAATTAGTAATCCTGGATTTTCCTTCAGGTAGCTGGAAAGATCAATTAATAAGGAATGATCGAACTCATATTTTGTCGCAGCTTCAACCACTTCGTATAATTTGGTCTTTTCATTAAGCCGGATATTTTTCAGCAACATGATTAACATATATTAAAATTAGGGATTCCTCAAAATTAATAAGGGGAGAAAAACCACGGGTTTTCATGGTGTTTTTCTTCTCAACTGTCCAGAATGCTTAACTGGCATTAGTTTACGCGATTGCAGGCAATTTCAAAATGAATACAATTTGCCAGATAAATTTGTTTATTATAGAAATATAATTATTTTTATGAATATAATTATTTGATTCACAATTCTTAAATAATTGATTATGAAACAACAGAACCCTAATGACAGGTTTTTCCTGCTGCCTTTTTATTTTAAAAAGATCATTTACACTGTTATAGTGATTGGTGCTTTGGGCCTGACCATTTTGAAAATGACCGGCTATAAGCTTTTTGGAATTGGGAATATCGCAGAACCCGGACGAACAAATAGTATTAAATTGGTGAGTTCAATAATATTAGCTCTGGCTTTTGTTTGTCTTGCCTGGACTGCAGAAAAAAATGAGAATGAAATGGTAAGCCTGCAAAGGCTCAAAGCGATCCGTGCATCTTTTATTGCCTGCCTGCTTTATATCATTACTATGTCATTCGTAGTATTATTTGGCGGAAATGCTGCTCCGTTTGTGGGTTTAGAACCAATAATCGGCATGTTACTGGTTTACCAAATTGCATTTAAATTTCAGAAACAAAGGGATGAAGTTTAGCGGTTCTTCAATGCTAAAGCTTGGGAAGATAAATCTGTTTGTTCTTTTTTGCTTCTTCAATCCTTCGATACTTCGACTTCGCTCAGTACGCTCAGGAGAACCAATCCTTCGACTTCGCTCAGGACTTCAGAGTATCAATGATCACTTTGGTTACTGTTCCCCAAATGCTGAAATCCATGCCTTCGGTGATGGGTATGGGCTGATATTTTGGATTTTCGGGCATGAGGCGGATACCACTACTGTTTTTGATGAAACGTTTAACGGTGAACTCGCTGTTGATCACAGCTATCACTATCATGTTGCTTAAAGGTTTGATTGACCGGTCAACTATCAGTAATGCATTGTCCGGGATATTTGCGCCAATCATTGAATCGCCTTTAACTCTTATCACAAATGTAGATGAAGGCCTGGGCCGCAAGTAATCATTAAAATCTATCTCTTCTTCCAGGTAGTCTGCTGCAGGTGAGGGAAAGCCGGCGGCAACGCCTGCGTTAAAGTACCTGAATAAAACGGGGTTGTTTGTGTGCTGAACCAGGAGGATTTTATCATTTGTAAGCTGGGATATCATTACTAATATTTTTAGCAAATTAGGAAAAAATATGAATGTTTAAATAGTTTTTTGGAATTGATTGATTATTACAGGGTTATTAAAAGGAGATTAGTTCCCTGAAATGATCAGATAGATTTTTTTTGAAAATGCATTCGTGGGACACGAACGCAGGCGGAGATTGACCGTACGCTTTTATATAGTTGTCCCAAATAACCACAATTTTGGTTCTAATTTTATTCAATATATGAAAAATCTGTTTCATGTATGTAAATTTGATTAACTTATTATTTTAATAATTGATTCGCTAAATGATGGCAGAGGAAAGCAATACCAACCCCGACAATAAGCCAGGAGAAATTCCGACCCCTATTCCTTCTGTTGTCGAGCAACAGCCTGACCAAGTTAAAGAGGAAAAGAAAGAAGCACCCGCAACCAACAAGAATGAGGATACCCAAAGAAGCTACCCGCACCCAACTATTATTATCGAGAAAGATAAGGGATGGACAAAACAAGACTACATTAGTATAACAGCTATTCTTTTTACTGCCGCTCTTTTTATCGTAACACTTATTACTTTCTACCAAACAAAGAGGGCTGTTGATATTTCTGAAAAAGCCTTGATGGATGCGAGAATAAAGGATAGCATTGCAGATGAAAGAACTAAACAGGCTTTTGCCCTTTCTAAACAAGATTTTGAAGCAAGAAACATAAAAGACAGTCTTAATAGAGACCTGTCTAAACAGTCGTTGGAGGCTCAAATAAATTCTGTTAATGGAACTCAAAAACAATTCGAAATTTCTAATGAACCTATTTTGGAAATTGATAGCATGAATATCCATCTTGAAATAGGGCAACCACTTAGCATCACATATCAAATAAAAAATCTCAACAAATACACGGCTAAAGTATTGGGGGCGGGTGAACTTATTGGAACAAAATATAATGTGCCTAACTTGAACTCTATTAAATCTGAAATTAAAGATATCGCTAATAATACTAAATATATTTCGGATACTTATCCTATTCACTTGGAATTTACTGAATCGCCAAAAATTTACAATGACACGAGATCGGAATTTTTCAAAAGTGGTAAATTTTACATTTATTTTGGTACTATAATAGTTTATGAAAACATTGTAACGGGGAGAAAAAAACTGTATAAATTCCTTTTGCGAATGAAAAATGATAGCAGCTATGAGTACCTTATAAATGAAAACGTATATCTTGAAAATGAAAAGATTAAGCCTGCTTTTGCATTTAAACGCTAAAAAAACCATATTTCAAACTGATGCACTACCGGATAGTATTATGGATTTGTTTGTGCGCCACAAAAGTGTATTTTTGTTACGAAATAATTTGGACCGGGGAGCCCCCGATCGGTAAAAGGTCAAGACAGTTCTTGACTTTTTGCTTTTTAGGGATAATGCCTATATGACTTAGTTACCGACTACCTAATAATCTTCTTATTCACTAAATTCTGCAATTCATCGGTCGTTTAGCGGTAGTTTATAAATGATGCAATTGATGCATTTTAGATGCATTAGCATTTATTTAGTTTGTTCCTTGCTTTTTTGTTTTGAACCAAATGAGTCAATTATGAGCCTAATTCTCAACGATGAGCCAATTGAGCCAATTATGAGCCAACAAGAGCATATCTAGCTCCGGCACCTTTATTTCCAATATTTACAAGAATTTTCAATTTAACTAGCTCCTGTAAATCACGGGTAGCCGTAGCTTTAGATGTTTTACAAATTTCCTGATATTTTGCATTAGTGATTTTTTTTGAATCCTTTAAATAAAGAATTGCAAATGTCTGTCGATAGTTCAAATTAAATTGACGTAAATATTCTTCGGTATAAATATCCTTTAAGAAAATTGTTTGAATGCCTCCAGCATGTTCTACAAAATCGGGTTCGGGTAAACCGGCAACTTTAAAAGCTTCCATTATTTTATTGGTGCCGCGACCCCAGGCCTCAATGTAACCTGCTTTAAAGAAGACGTCTGCAATGTTTTTATTACGGGGATAAGATGCATGTTTCATTTTCAACTGCTCAATAGATAGTTCATGAGGTAATGCCCCCGGATTCCAGAGGATCAGTTTGTCATCATATACACTGAGTTGAATAGTTGTACCTGCATAGTTTTTATGAACGATGGCATTTAATATTGCTTCCCTCAATGCCGGTTCCGGATACTCTAATACTTCTTTTCGTTGCAGGCCTTCGTAATGAATTGGAGAAGTGAGGTATTTTGAACGTAATATTTCAATGACCTTATCTATCATTTCAAAAATATTGCCTTCAATTACATCCTGAAACTTAAGGTCATGATCAGAATCTCCAAAGCGGCCGATCTTAAAATAAGCATGGGTGAAGTATTTCAAAGGATCTTTACCAAATAAAAGCAATGCAGCACATTTGAGTTTTCCCTTTTCATTAACCAGGTGAAGTTTGGTTAACAGATTTTTGATACCATCTTTGGTGGCATCAGGAGAAATTCTTTTTTGTTCCAGCGCTTTTTCGATAAACTGCCGGACGGCTTTTTCATCAATATCTTTTAAAGTTGCCCCAACTACCGGCATATCGTCCCAACTTCGGCCCATTTTTTTCAAAAGGAACTCCTGCAGGGCAATACCTTTTAACTCTTGTTTTGTGCTGCCGCTACGATAATGATAAATGCCATGGTAAGAAATAGCTACTTCGCTTGGTTTAACGGCAATTTCTATGTAATGTTTTTTTGCTTTTGTACGAAGGTTGACATCAACTACCAAACCTAAATAGCTGACTACTTTGTTAGGAATGTCTTCCATCAGTTTCTTGTGATCAGTTAGACCGGTGACATTTCCTCTGTCATCAATGCCGATATAGATTTTGCCACCGGTGGCATTGGCAAAGCCGCAAATCCATTTAAAATATTCGTCTCTCCAGGATTCTTTGTATTCGATATTTTGGTGTTCGGGCATATAATATATTGACGATGATATCCTAATTAATTTTGATAGAGCAATTTTAGCTCTGATTGCTCATAGCAATAAACTCAAACATGTTTTTTGAAAGTTTATTCCCTTCTTCACTTAAATCACCAATTCCTTTTATTAATTCAACTGCCGCTTTGCAGAATTCAAGCTTGCAATATAATGTACCGCTATCACCTTTATATTTCTTCCTCAAATATTTAAAGTTGGAAGTAATAAATTCACCAATATGGCTGTCATGATAATTTTCATAGGTTATTTTAGTTTTATCATAATTCACATTGGCAAAATTGTCCTTTTCTAATAATGCTATTGTTTCAATCAAAATTTTAGGACTTAAAGTATTTTCAATTTCTCTTCCTTCTATAACTCTAAAATTTTTTCCTAGTTGCTTCTTCAAAAGCTTCAATCTTTTCGTCTTTGCAGAATTAGTATCCACCTCAGTATTATCCCTATCTGAAATCAAAAAGATTTTTTTGCTTATTTTATTTGCCTTTATTTTATCCCATCCAGATTTATCGGCAAAGGACCAATGAACAATATTTCCACCACTATATTCTACAAAAGAGTAATTAAAATCTTCTCTGAAAATTGTTTTTATTTTTCCAGATTTAAGTAATTGAGTTTGATAAACTTCAAGATACTTTTTTAAGAAAAGTCTGTCAGTGATACCCTCTACCCAAATGGTACAGTTGCTCAAAAAAACCGAAGAGCTTCTTGCACCAATTAAATCAAGAACTTGGGAATCTTCATTTGATATATTTTCAATCAAAAACTCATCATCATTCTCACCATCATTCTTAACTTTACTGCATGAGTAAACTGAAACTTGTTGCAATTCAAGTGTTATATCCAGAAAGTGATTTGAATGTGTTGTAATAAAATATTGAAATGTTTTAAATTCATCTTTCATTAAGGTTTCAAAGAAAAGACGTTGTAAACCTGGGTGAATAAAATTTTCGGGTTCTTCAATAAATATCAATACATTTTTGTCTTGATTAAAAAATAAAGGGTATAGGAGTATAATTATAGATTGAATACCATCGCCAATTTTATAAATCGGCCATTCATCTTTTCCGATTAAAACATGCACACAATCATCCTCAAGGCTTGGAGTTAAACTTACAATTTCGGAATTGAAAAATGTTTTACTAAGAAAGTCCTCAAACTGTTTTACTTTATATCGCTCTTCTCTTCTGCCTAATAACATTTTTTTAAGATCTTGATAAAGCCGCAATCCTGTAAATATTTCAGAATCCAACACTTGATCCTTTTCAAAATAATCCCTGATTGTCCTATACCGATAATTATCTTTTGATTCATCAAATTTTATGTCATCAATCATTTGAGTGGGACGCAATCCTCTTAAAATTGGAATATAAACCCGTTCGACAGAGTAGTTTAATTGTTTTGGTACAATTTTTTTTATAGATGTGTCGTATTCTTGTGCAATATTTCTTACATCAGTATCAGCCTTTGGCCAATCTGCATTGCCTGAATAAGCTGGAAGGTGGCTTCCTCCCTGATTTTTATAGACTAATAAGTTATTCCAAAAGGTATAAAATTCATCAATTAAAGTGTTCACAGAAGAAAAATCGAATTTCGTGAACTTATCTATAAATTTTGATAAAGTGGCTTTTACACCGGGAATATTTTCATTACCTGAATCTGCAATACCATTTTTATGAAAAATAACGTTTATAGCACTAAGTACTTGTTGAAGAGTTGTTCGTAAACTTAAGAAATCAACTTCACTTAATTCAAATTCAAAACTTTTATCTAAGAATATTGAGCGCAGGAATCGGCTTTTCCCTGTGTTATTTGCTCCTATAAAAATATTTATCCTGTTAAGGTTATCTAAGGAATTGTCTGAAGCACTATCAGTATGATAACCTAAATATTTTTCTTTACTAAGAAATATTCTTTTGAGCATTGTTTTACTTTGTATAAATATTTATTTCTACTACCCCTTGATTTAATTAGGGAGGGAATATTCGCACTAGAGGGCCCCCTGATTTTCTTATAATAATATTTTCTTTTGCTTTAGCACTTCAAAAACCCAATTCAGAAACAGATGAAACTTGTTTATAAATAACGTCTTTGAATTGTTTGAAATGTTCTTTGCCACATTTAATTTTCAATTTCTCACTACCTCTTAATTCTTGGCCATCACTTTTAGTTTCAGCAACAAAATAGATTTTCTTCCCGTCTTTAAATACTACTGCCCAATCAGGATTATATGAACCAATAGGCGTGTTTATTTTGAACCAAAATGGTAACTTGAAATAAAACTCAACATTCTCACTGCTCTCACAATCTTTTGCAAACTGGCTTTCTACATCGGATTGCAACGGAATTAGATTTTCGTAAATTGTTTTATCCTGCTCGGCAACTGCATGGGTGAATTTATCAACATAGATTTCCAATTCATTATCATCAAACAATTTCATCTCATAAATTTTCCCTCCAATTTTTTCATACTTGATACCTTCAATCATTAATTCATAAAGCTGTTGCCTTATTGCAACCACTACATTATCCATGAATAACTGAGGGTTAATGAGTACTTCCGAAATACGGCCTGACTTTTTGATGATGTCAAGAATTGTGGAACGGGTCAATTCTGTTTTTGACTGAATGTATCCCAGCATATCCGGCATTTCCAGCGGAAAGCCATAATCATCGTTACCGCTGTCACTTAGTAATTGTCCTTCCACTCCTTCGTTTGTAATTACTACCCTGTTTTTATTGCTTCTGATAGATGGTTTTTTTGTTTCAGGCATTTCTTTTACTGCCTTTGCTGCAAATGTGATTAGCTCGGCTGTGTCGTAATCGACACTGTATTTAGTATGAAACTTTATCTTATCCCAAATCTGCAAAAACTTGGGGTCGGCCTCAAAGCCTTTTCGAAGGTTTACTTTTTGTTTCTTGCCCTTGTCTTTAATCCTACTGGTGAAATCAACACCGCAATCCTGTTCAATTTCTTTTTGCAAGGCTTTTGCAAATTCATCATAAGATTCATTCGCAATTACTGTAAGCCTGTTAATATTGCGGTCGAATATGCGCTGGCCTTCCTGATTTACACTCAGGCGAAGTCCCCGACCAATTTCCTGGCGTTTCTTTATTTCCGATTTTGTTTCATTCAATGTACATATCTGGAAAACATTAGGATTGTCCCAACCTTCTCTCAATGCTGAGTGACTGAAAATAAAACGCAAAGGCGTATTAATATCCAAGAGTCTTTCTTTATCCTGCATGATGAGTTTGTAAGTATCATCATCCGCCTGCGTTTCTCCACCTGTATCTTTTATCTTCCCTTTGTTATCCTGTGAAAAATAGCCTTCGTGCAAATCTTCCACTTTGTTGGGCATAAACCCTTTGTAAACTGGTTTTGCACTTTCTTCTTGATATATTTCATCAAACCATTTGGCAAACCTTCCGGGAACCTTATTGCCATTTACATCATACTCCCGGTAGTTTTTGACTTTATCAATAAAAAACAATGAAAGTACTTTAATGCCTTTGCTACGAAACTGCATTTCTTTTCTTAAATGCTCCTCCACTGTTTTACGAATCATGAATTTCATAACCTCATCATTCATGCCGCCTTGTGATTCTCCAACGCCTAATATCACGCCGTTGGTTAATTCTATTTGCTGACTGCCAAAATCAATCTCGTATATCTTTAATCCATCGTAACGGTCATTTCTCCCAGACAATTCAAACAAATCGTTCTTTCTTGCATTCGCCGTAACTGACTTTCTTTTTATTCCGTCAGGCGTATTTACATCAAGCTTTATTTTGGCAGTGATATTGTTGCCCGATCTGTTGACAGATTCAATATGTATATAAGCACTGTTAAAATCATTTTCGCTTAGCACTGAATCAACCTCTATTTGTTTTACCAAACCCAAATCATAAGCCTTTACCGGGTTAAGCGAATACATGAGGTTGTAAAGATTGGTATGCGTAGCTGAATAGCGAAGCGTACAAAGCGGATTCAGATTCTCAATAGCCCTTTTCCTGATTTCAGTTTCCATGTTTTGTGGTTCATCCACAATAAGTATTGGATTGGTACTCTGAATAAACTCAATAGGCTTTTTGCCAGTGAGTTTATCAGTCGTCTTGTTGATAATATTTTCGTCTTTTGCAAAAGAATCAATATTGATTACCAAAATCTGAATAGCATTACCACTTGCAAAGCCCCGAAGGTTTGACACTTTCTTACTGTCATACACTTCCGGGTTTACCTGTACCTTATCATATAGGGTTTGAAAATGTTCTTGTGTAATCTGAAGATTTTTTAGAACCCCTTCACGAATAGCTACTGATGGAACTACAATAACAAATTTCTTAAAACCGTATAATTTATTCAGCTCAAAAATAGAACGCAGGTACACATAGGTTTTACCTGTACCTGTTTCCATTTCTATGGAAAAATTCATTCCTTCAAGAGCTTCCTTATCGTTCTTTATTTCATTGACTGTTTGAATTGCTTTTACATTCTCCCAAATTTGTTCTTCCGATAATGTAAGCCTGTTGCCAAATCCAAATTCAGAATGTAATGCCCCTGCTTGGTAGATGCTGAACTCAAAATCTCCTCCGTTTAAAGGTTGCCCCTCAAATATATCGGTTACGGATTTTATGGCATCCAACTGGTATTCCTGATTACTATCGAAATGTAGTTTCATTAAGCTTTCATTCTTTGAATTAATATTTCAATCCATGATTTGAATCTTGGACATTTGGCCAGTATTCTATCAAATCCATTTTCCAAAGCAATTGTATTCCCCCACAAAGGTTTTACATATCCGGGTATCAATCTTTCCAATCTTTTGGAAGGTGCAAATTCTGGTCTTTCATTAATCAATTCAGGGTTAGGAAAATTTTGTACAGTTTCGATTAGTTCTTTTTTATTTGCATTAGGTAAATCCGGAAAAAGCTCTTCAAAACCTTTTATGTGTGAAAAAAGTAATCCCTCAAATTCATGAAGTTGTATGTATGGGATAAACCTTGCATCATTAACATCATCAAAACACGCATTTTCGATAAGTGAAACCCTTTGAATGACATCTGGCAATAACCGGCTCTCTGCGTATTTAGGAAAATCTGTTCTTAATCTATAATAATCAATTAACGAGGTGACCAATAAATCCTCCTGTCCACGGAGTAATTTTTGAATATTCGGTTTGTATCTTGCCTGGTACCTTACATCACCACCTTTGAATCCGGGGCTTGTTTCAATAGTAATGGTACGTACATTACTAATACCATGATTTACCCATAAATAAGGATATATCAAGTTTGTGACAAACTCTTTTTCTGTGGGACCTTCTACTAAAAAATTTAATACTCTACTCATGGCGTACCTCCCAAAACATTTTTGCCCCATAATTCACCAATAGAGTATTCCTCTAACCAATCTGCCAGTGATGATTCATTTTGGCGTTTGAAAATAGTTTGATTATCTAATCTCTCCACTACAATAACATCATCAGCACTAAACTGGTCTAAGAGGTTTACAGATTGTGTTGATACGATTATTTGAGCCTTTGTGGAAACACTTTTTATCATGGCTGCCAGCTTTTGAACTGCAAAAGGATGCAAGCCCAATTCAGGTTCATCTATAATAATTGTTTTTGGAGTATCCGGCTGCATCAACAAAGTTGTTAATGCAATAAAACGCAGTGTGCCATCTGACAAATTATGAGCATTAAAATATTCATCAGAACCCTTTTCCAACCAATTTAAAAAAATCATTTCAGGATTTTTTGCATCCGGCTTTAAATCAAACCTATCAAAAAATGGAGCTACAGACCTAATAGTATATTCAATCATTTTATAATTACTGGGGTGTGTATCTTTAATTTTAAATAAAAAAGCTGCTAGATTGCTGCCATCTTCTTTTAAATAATCATAATCATGCGTTTTAGCTACCTGTTTTAAAGGAGAACTTGAACTGGTATCGTGGAAATGAAACACTTTGAAGTCTTCAAAATATTCACTGAGAAATTCTGCACGTGTTGATGTATTGTTTTTTAATTCACTTTCAGGTTGCCCAATACCACCCAAATCCATATAATCCCAAGATTCATTATAACCTCTTGCATACATATTGAACCCGCCTTTATCTACTTCAAAATAAAAGCCACTGCCCTGGGCTTGAGGCACTAATTTAAAGTCATACCGATTATTTGTATTTCCACTAAAGGGTTTAAAAATAATTCCACCTGCCAAAAACTTAGAAACACGTCTGCCAAAATAAAGCATACGATCTTCATAGCCATTGTTGGCCACAAATGTTCTCAATTTTTGCTCATAAATACTATTCAGCAACTTAAAAAAGCTTATAAAGTTACTTTTACCAACGCCATTGGGGCCAATCAATACATTAATGGGCTTAATTTCTATTGGCCCACTATCCCGTATTGATTTAAAATTTTGTATGTAAACGCTTTTTATTGGCATAAACTGCTTTTATATCGTTTTAAAATCAATTTCCGCATCTTTCATCTGTAATACTGTATTTGTTTTTAGTTGGTCATTGCCCGTAAAGAGGTTATCCAATGTAATAACTTTCTTTGGTTTAGTAGCAATGATTTGCTGAATGTTTTTATTATCCAATTTCTCCAATGCAATAATGAGTTCTCCATTTGCAATTGCATAAAAACTACCTATTTTCTCTACTTTATCTGTTAGCTGGTAACCTGCTTTTAGCATTAGCTCAAAAAGCATGTTTTGTTCGGGGCTGTTGGCATGTACCGGATTGGTAAAGGCTTCCAATTGCTTCATTAAATTTTCTTCGTTAATGTCATTGCTGCGCCAGATTTTGAAATTGGAAGGAGTTAGTTTAAAGACTTTAAATCCTAAATCGAATGAACTATTGTCGAAAAGATTGGGTTTTTCAACTTTACCTCCAGCTTCCTTTATTACTTTCCTAATTCGTTCTTTACCAATTTCTGCAATTGTTTTATGACCGTTTTTGTATGCTGCACTGTCCTCATCTGTTAATTCTGGAAGTTGAACACAAATGAACTTTCGATTACCAGAGTCCTCTTTGTTCAATTCAATAACAGCATGACCTGTTGTCGCAGAGCCTGCAAAGAAATCAAGTATCAAAGAATCTTGATTTTGAGCACCAATGGAAAGTAAGTATTTGGATAGGCCCACAGGTTTGGGATAAGAGAATTCAATTCCCATTTTTTTTAAATCTGTTTTATTCTTTTCAGTGGTTCCCAAATTTTGCAAAACAGAAAGAATATTTCTTGGCTGTTCTACTTCTTTACGATAACGAATTGCTCCATTCCTATTTAAATAAAACGATATGGGTGAGCCATCATCATCTATTACAGGCTTTAAGTCATTTTCTATAAATGCTCGAAGTTTGTTCGAGTTTGCAAAACCTCCATAAACTCTACATTTTTGAGTAAGCTTATTATTCTTTATGATCAGATTGTCTAATTTGACAGGTAAGCCAGATAAGTTCTCGATTTTATACTTTGATTTTATTTCATTAGATATGTACTTTTCTTTTTTTGTAATTTCAAAGAAAGCATTATCTAATTCCTTTTTTTCATAAAACAATTCATCGACATCGGCAGGAAATCCTATTGGCAATTCAATTATTGCAGGCGGGTTTTCTGGATTATTTTTATTAATATTATTATCAGCATAACCTTTCCATAAATTACTATCTTCTCTTGTATTGGGATCTACTACTCGACCGATTCCTGTATCTAATTTATTAATGTTCTTAATATAGCAAAGGACATATTCATGTTTTACCTTAATAGTATACTGATTGTCTGTATTTCCTTCTGATGCCCATACAAACTGTGCTACAAAATTTTCCTCACCAAAAATCTCATTCATAATCAATCTGAGATTATGAATCTCATTATCATCAATATGAACGAAGATCACTCCATCATCTTTCATTAAATTTTTAGCTAAAAACAAACGTGGATACATCATGCTTAACCAATTGCTGTGGTAGTGGCCGCCATCCTTGCTGTTTTTGCGAAACATGCCTTCTTTCATCAAATAGCCTTCTTCATCTTTATCTCCGATACGTTTTTCGTATTCCGCTTTATTTTCTTTAAACTTATCAGGGTAAATAAAACTGTCGCTGCCGGTATTATAAGGAGGGTCTATAATAATGCACTTGATTTTATTGTAATAACTTTTTTGCAATACTTTAAGCACTTCCAGGTTCTCGCCTTCAATAAAAATATTCTCTGTTGTATCAAAGTTTATAGATTCTTCGGGCAATGGCTTCAACGTGGCCGTTGTAGGAACTTGCAATACTTTGAAAGCATCTGACTTACCTGCCCAATTGAGTACATATCTTTCATTGGCAAAATTGATATCATCACTGAAAGTGGCTTTCAGTTTTTCCCAATCTAGTTTACCTTCTGTAAACAGGTTGGGGAACTGATGCATTAGTTTAGTCAGGTTATCTTGTCCTATATTTAATGATTCTCCGTTCATAGTTCCTTTTTAATTTTTTTGAATACGGATTTTAGCGCATTACTGGCATTCTCTTCGTTTTTTATGACATCATATACTTGGTCTGCTAGCCAAAGGGTTAATAACTCTTCCTTATCAGCTTTAAGTATTTTTGCCAACCTGCTGACCATTTCTTTTTTTGCAGTCCTTTCTCCTCTTTCAATTTTACTGTATAAAGGAGCATCCATATCCAAAAGAGCAGCTACTTGCCTTTGTAGCAATTTTTTCTGTTCTCTGAGATTTTTAATTTTGATAGCTAACTGGTGCACCATAGACTGGTTTTTTGACTTGTCAAATATTGGTAAATATAGGGCGTATTTACATAATATTCTAGTTCATAACTTTTGTAAATAATGATTAGTAATCGAGAGGAGTCCCCAGGTGTTACATTTTGCTTTGTTGTTGAAAACATTAGTAAGGAAATCAGCGGCAAGGCTGTGGAATGTTAGAAAGGTTACAATTTATGTTTCGATCGAGTATACCTACCAACTTTTTTCCAAACATTCCCTGGCCACACAAAGAAGGCCATAGGGTGCTGTTATGAGGATATGATCGAAAGCATCGATATAAAAATGCATTGCCCTGGCCTCGAATTCTTCAATCAAAACATTATCATCCCGATCCCAAAAGACCTGGACAAACATGTAAATGAGTTCTGCGAGTTTTTCCATTTCTTTTGTCTTTACTATAAAAGTAAATGGTAATTTCTGTCCGACTGCCGTATAATAAAATTTAAAATTATCTGCCATTTCAAACAATAGCTGGCCGGCATAGGCGGCATGGGAGTATTCTGTGAACATTGTAAAATTATCATCTTTTGAATCCAGGGTCTTTTTGGGGATCTTTATTTCAAAATTTGATTCGTTTTGCAGCACCAAG
>OLKW01000158.1_pt1 | contig 26559 bp, 23 predicted proteins | sample 1604351 | NCBI WGS metagenome assembly OLKW01 (sample SAMEA104055714, study PRJEB20765) | soil metagenome | isolation source: soil
TTGCCCATTACAAATATTAGTTGTCCCTGAAACAGTTAAAGTTGGTGTTGTTGTAACACTCACTGTAGAGACTGCGCTTGCTGTACAAGTTCCGTTGGCTCCGGTTAATGTATAAGTTGTAGTTGAATTGGGTGAAACAGAAATAGTATTTGTCGTGGCACCTGTACTCCAAGAATAATTTGTTGCTGCTGCTCCTGTTAAAATAATATTTTGTCCGCTGCAAATATTTTGGTTTCCGCTTATTGAAACGGTTGGGGTAGGGTTTACTTGAATAACAATGCTATCCCTGCCGCTACAAATTCCATTGGAAGCAGTTACAATATATGTACTTGTGTTTACAGGGCTAACAGTAATTACAGACGTGGTTGCTGTACTTCCTCCACTCCAAGTATAAGAAGTTGCGCCATTAGCCGTAAGCGTAGTTGTTTGACCTGAACAAATATTTTGGTTGCCGGTAATTGAAACTGTAGGAATAGGATTTACCTGTATAGTAATAGAATCATTGGCAGAACAGCCACCATTTGCGGCTTGCAAATAATACGTAGTTGTAGCAGCGGGATTTACAGTAATTACAGAAGATGTAGAAGAACTGCCGCCACTCCATTGGTAAGAAGTTGCGCCGGACGTAGTAAGCGTAGTTGTTTGCCCTGCACATATTGTTGTAGATGTTGAAGCAATAGAAATATTAATTATTCCGGCTGAATTACGATCGCCGTCTATTTGATCGGGGAACCCTGATCCTAAAAATTGGTTAGCGCCGAAAAAACTAGAAATGGTTGCTGTTGTTGAAAGAGCAGAAGAATTAGGGTTGTTTATTATGTACATAAAATCAGAACTTTGTCCGGGGTTAACATAAATTTTTCCATCATAAGCTAACTCTAAAGTTAAAGAATTATTGATTGTCAAACCCGTCATTTGATTTGCAGCTGTTATAGTATAATTAGTGCTTACAACCGGACAATTGTAGATTACAGTAGGTACACTACCAGAGCCTCCCTGCAAAATATAAACCCTTGAACCGTTCGGAGAAAACTCCATCGTTACAAAAGGATAAGTAGATTGATTTGTATATGCGCGCTCGTTAGATACAGTTCCCGAAACGTTATTATAGTCGAACAAAATCATGTTTTTATTAACTGTAGTATTATTATAATTTGCAATCGCTAAATAATTATTTGTAGGAGCTATTTCTACACCGGCAACTACACTGGTTGAATTCCCGGGAATAGAGATTGTATAAACATCTGTAGGAGTTGAAATGCCTGTATTTGTAATAGAACATCTTCGTAAAGTAATATCTCCATTAGGTTCGGGGCGCGTAACAAACAACCATCTTTGATTGGTTGCACAATTAAATTGCGATACAGCCATACCTTCCCCACTTTTTGCAGATGACACCAAGTTAATAGGAGCACTAACTGTCTTATTAACTGCATCTATAGTAATATACCTTATGTTGTCTAAATATAAACTTGTGGCTTGTGTTTTATAGATAAAATAATATTCAGAAGAAGATCCGGGTTTTTTGACCAACTCAGATTCCAATACGCTTGCGCCCCAACCAGTTGTTGGTGCTTTACCAAAAACCTCATCAGCAGATGTCGATGTATTATAAGCTGCAAAATAGACAGTATCAGGAGATGTTGAAGGAAATCCGGCATTCCATGCGCCCAATGATGGGATAAACGCATAGAATAGCACGTTATTGGTTATTGTATCAACCGCTGTTTGTATTACGTCCTGCGTTCCTACGCTTTTAATATTTTGAATTGAATTGCCGATAATTCTTTGCGTGGAACTTAGCGTACCGTTAAAATTAACTTCGTAGAAATTTAAATTACCCATTCCTAATGAATGATACGAACCACTTGAAGTTTGTTCAGAACTGCCTAATATCCATTTAGGCAACTGCGCATTTAGCGCAATCGAAACGCTTAGTAAACAAAATATAAAAAACAGCTTGGTTTTCACTTTTATTTATCTCTTGTTTTTAATATTGAAATGATTTTATCGGCAGTATGTCCATCACCATAAATATTTGTACTATTTAATTTAGGAAGAGTTTGAATTAATTTAACCGCATCAAGTATTTTATTTTTTTCAATTTCGCAATGAATTACATTTTTCCCCGCATCTCTCCCCGATTGCCTGCTACCCAAATTTAGCACATATTTTCCAAATGAAGAAGCTTCAATGATTCCGCTCGAAGAATTTCCTAAAACGAAAGAGCAATGGTGTAAACAAGAAAAATAGCCTTCCGTCCCTAATGATTCAACGGAAATTACATTTGATTTTTGTTTGACAAATTCCAACAATTTATTTCTAATGAGATTACTCATAGTATCTGCATTCGGCATTGTAATGATAATTTGCTGTGGCAACGCATCTAACGCGGCAATCAATTCATTTACATATTCCTCGTTTTTTTCAAATGCAACAGTTTCCGGATGGAAAGTAACTAATACAGGAGCGTTCAATTCAATATTAAATTTTTCTTTGAATTGCTGAACGCTTAATACTTTTATATCCTTTAAATTATCGAGGCTTAACGCGCCTACGTTGTAAACATTATTTTTAGAACCAATAATTTGCGCAACCCTATCGGCATGATTTTCTGTAGAAGTGAAATGAAGTTTCGACATGGAAGTAATAGAATGCCTGAACACATTATCAATGGCTCCCAGAGTAGTTTCCCCTCCATGCAAATGTGCAACAGAAATATTAAAAGGAACAGAAGCAGTAACAGCGGCAAACATTTCGTATCGGTCGCCTAAGCAAATAATTAAATCTAATTTTGGTTTTTCGCTTGCCCAAACCGAAGAAAATTTATCAATGGTAACGGCTATTGATTTTGCAATTATTTCTGGTGAATCTCCATCTAAAAGCGTTTCAATTTTGTAATCAACATTAAAACCATCTTTTAGTATTTGATCAATAGTGTTGCCATGTTTTTTAGATAAGTGCGTACCGAAAGCGACAATTTTTAAATTGAAGAAAGGATCCGCTTTTAACTTCTTCAATAAAGGAAGGTAAATACCGTAATCGGAGCGCGAACTTGTAAGAACAATTATATTCATTCTACATCCCCCCACATTAATTTGTAATCTGTTTCAAAATCGGCGGTTAGTTTTTTGCCGACCACTTGTGCCATTTGCATAGGAGAAATACCATCGCCGGGGCGTTTCATAATTAAATCGTTCTCTGTAAGTGTATGTCCCTTCGTTAACTTTTTTGCAAGGTGAATACTTTTTCTTGCCACTAACATATTTTTCTTTTCTGCTTCCGATGGTTGCTTATCGGTAGAACCTAATGCTTTTTCAATGTTTCTGATGGCGAATATCATTGCTTTTAATTCTTTAGGTTCCAGCGATGCTTTATGATCGGGACCGGGTAAAGTTTTATCTAAAGTAAAATGTTTTTCTATAATTGTTGCGCCCATGGCAACCGCTGCAATAGCAACTTCTATTCCCAATGTATGATCTGAATAGCCAATGGGAACGTTGAGTTGTTTTTGTATGCTTAACATCGCGTTTAGATTTACATCCCGCATAGCTGTAGGATAATCTGTTGTGCAATGGAGGACAGAAATGTTTTCTTTTGCTGTGCCGGCTTTTACCAATTCGTTTACGGCATCAATAATTTCATTCATTACGCACATGCCTGTGGAAACAATCACTTGTTTATTTAACGCGCCAATTTTTTTAAGATAGGGCAAATTGGTAATTTCTCCCGAAGGGATTTTAAATAATTCTATTCCTAATGAATTTAACAAGTCAACACTTTCTAAATCAAACGCTGTGGAAAGAAAACGGATATTCTTCTGTTTGCAATAGGCTATTAATTCATGATGTTGCTCTACACTCAACTCCAGTTTTTTCAGTAATTCATATTGAGAAGAGGTGGTGTTTGTGTTTTTTTTCTGATACTCAGCTGTCTCAGCCTTTGCGCTCACCAGCATTTCTGTTTTAAAAGTTTGAAATTTTACATAATCTGCGCCTGCATCGGCAGCTACCGCAATAAGTTGCTTAGCCATTTCCATGTTTCCGTTGTGGTTTACCCCGGCTTCTGCTATGATCAACACTTTTTGCATTTACTTTTTTATTCGTACACTGCTCGGAATATTTACTAACCTGTCTTCCAGCGCTTGCGAATTATCTAAGTTTCCACACATTGATTTTTTAAACATTTCTAATTTATTCATCAATGCCCAGGCGGGGCGAGTCATTACACCATTATCATTTGTGTATTGTAAAAATTCATCACGCGTTTTTTTATCAGCCAACAATACGGAGCATAACCAATAATTTGATTTGGAATGAATGGGTTCGTTTACAAATTTAATGTCCGTGTCTTTAAAAAAATCTTTATAACGGGAAGCTAAGTCTCTTTTGTTTTCTAAAAAGTAATTGAGTTGCTCTAATTGCGCGCACATCAATGCAGCGTTAATGTTGGGCATACGGTAATTGTACCCAATCTCATCATGTACAAAATTCCAGCGGTGAGGAACTTTTGCCTGCGTAGTTAAATACTTTGCTCTTTTGGCGAGTGCTTCATTGTTGGTTATAATTGCGCCACCGCCACCACAAGTAATAGTTTTATTGCCATTGAAACTAAATGTACCGAGCAAGCCAAAGGTACCGGTATGTTTATTTTTAAAATAACTGCCTATTGATTCTGCCGCATCTTCAACCAAAGCTATGTTATACTCATTACAGATAGCGGCTATTTCATCAATTTTGCATGGATGTCCGAATGTATGCATGGGCACGCAGGTCGAAATTTTTTGTCCGGTAGTTTTATGATAGGAAAATCCATCCGTTTTTTTTACCGCAAATTCCTGCAAATAAGTTTTTAGTTTTTCGGGAGATAAGCCCATCGTGTCCATATCAACATCTACAAATAAAGGCGAAGCACCAATGTAGGAAATGGCATTACAGGTGGCAATAAAACTTAAGGGTTGGGTAATTACAATCTCGTTTTGTTTTACTCCTGCAACTAACATAGCCATGTGTAAAGCAGCTGTGCCATTTACAATAGCTACCGCATATTTTGCGCCCGTATATTCGGCTAATTGGTTTTCAAAATCATCAACATATTTTCCAACAGATGAAACAAAAGTAGAGTCAACGCAATCTATTAAATATTTTTTTTCGTTGCCGTTAAAGCGCGGTTCATGCAAGGGAATAAAATCCTGCGAAGGGAACTGAGATTTAATAAAATCAACAACCGGCTTATACATTGTAAATATCAGCTTTGTATTTTTTTAAATTTTCCGGGTCGCTAAACCATTCAATGGTTTGTTTTAACCCTTCATGCAAGTTGAATTGCGGTTTCCAGTTGGTTAAAGATTTTATTTTTTCGGCGGAACCTAATAAGCGTTCTACTTCGCTTTTTTCGGGGCGTAAGCGTATATCATCCGAAACAATTTTTGCTTTCGGATTAATCATATCAATTAAGGTTTGAGCTAAATCACGAATAGAAATTTCTTCCTGACTTGCAATATTTATTTCCTCTCCAATGGTTTTAGCTGATTTTGCAATTTCTACAAAACCATTTACGGTATCTTTTACAAATAAAAGATCGCGCGTTGGATGCAATGATCCCAATTTTATTTCAGTTTTTCCGGCTAATAATTGAGTAATGATGGTTGGAATAATAGCGCGCGCACTTTGCCTGGGGCCGAAAGTATTAAATGGTCTTACAATGGTTACCGGCAGGTTAAAGCTTCGGTAAAATGAATCGGCCATGGCATCTGCACCGATTTTTGTTGCCGAATAAGGTGATTGTCCCTGCTTGGGATGTTTCTCGTCAATAGGAGTATATATGGCTGTTCCGTAAACTTCGGAGGTAGAAGTCACTAATACTTTTTTTACATTACAATCACGGGCAGCCTGCAAAATATTTAAAGTTCCTTTTATGTTGGTATCTACATAACTATCGGGTGAATGATAACTGTAAGGAATTGCGATCAGGGCAGCTAAATGATAAATTATATCAACTCCCTTTACAGCAGTACGTACTCCGTTGGGATCGCGTATGTCTCCGGAAAAAATTTCAATTTGGGCTAATTTTTCTTTCGGAAAGGTATCTAACCACCCCCAAGAATTGAAAGAATTATAATAAACAAAGGCCTTTACTTTAGTTCCTTCACTAATTAATTTTTCTACCAAATGGCTACCAATAAAACCATCTGCTCCGGTAACCAAAACTGTATTCATAAATTCAAAATAATTGAATATACAAACTTACTGATTTTGTGGCGTTTTTCAAAACAAAGAAGAAGTGGTTTTGTATGTAAAAAGTGGTATTTCGTCTGGAAAGAGAAGAATAGCCACTCCCTCATACAGTATGTAATGTCGACTTAAATTGATTTTTCAATTTAATGAAACAGGTTGGCCAAATAATAATGCGGTTTTACAACATACAATCAATAATCCTTTGTATATTTGAAGGTTGTTTTTTAATATGGCAGAAATTATAAATATAGCAGAACCCCGTAAACTATATCCCTACCAGGAGGAAGCCGTACAAAATATTTACAATAAACTTTCTGAACTTCCTCCCAATGGAAATTTGCTTTTTCAACTCCCGACAGGCGGCGGTAAAACAATTATTTTTGCCGAAATAGCTAAGCGTTTTATTAAAGAACGCAACAAAAAAGTCATCATCTTAACACATCGTATAGAGCTTTCTCAGCAAACATCTGATGTGCTTTCAGATATCGGCATTCCCAACAAAGTAATAAACAGCACAGTAAAAACATTACCCCGCCACGATGAATATTTGGCTTACACCGCCCTCATTGAAACATTAAATAACCGTTTACACGACGAAGACAATCTTGATTTTCTAAATGATATTGGCTTAGTAATTGTTGACGAGGCGCATAACAATTCATTCCGTAAAGTATTTAAACATTTTGGTAACGTAAATATTTTAGGTGTAACTGCAACGCCTCTAAGCAGCAATAAAAAACTTCCTTTACAAGATACTTACGACGATATTATCATTGGGCAAACCATTTCTTCTCTTATCGGACAAAGTTATTTGTGCGAAGGAATTACCTATTCTTACGATGTAAATTTAAGTGCGCTTAAAGTTGGTTACACAGGAGAGTTTACCACAAACTCTTTAGAATTATTATACAGCAACGCTTATATGCAAGGCAAATTAGTACAAGCCTACGAAGAAGTTGCCCTTGGCACAAAAACATTAATTTTTAATAGCGGAATTATTTCCAGTCGCCTAGTTTACGAAGCATTTAAAAAGAAAAATTACCCGGTAAAACATCTCGACAGTACTTTCAGTGAGCGAGAACGCGCTGAAACATTAGAGTGGTTTCACAATACAAAAGATGCCATACTTACCTCGGTTAGTATTTTAACACATGGTTTTGATGAGCCGGATGTTGAAACTATTATGCTTAACCGCGCTACCAAATCGCTTACATTATATCATCAAATGATTGGCCGCGGTTCGCGTATCACCCCCGTAAAACGACAATTTAAAATTATTGATTTAGGAAATAACGCGCGTCGCTTTGGTTTATGGCAACAGCCAATTGATTGGAGCCATGTATTTGTAGCGCCACACTTATATCTTGAGCATCGTTACAAAGATGAATGGGATTATGAGATGGAGCGCGATTATGATATGCCTGAAGAAATTAAGGCGCGTTTTTTAAATTCGGAAAGCGGAGAATTTATGGTGCGCGATAAATACATGAACTGCGTTAAAAGAGGCCTGAAACCACAAATGGTAATGGATGATTCTTTAGAAGAACATTTCGGTAAAATAAAAGATAACGCATCGTGTTTTGAAGAAGGCATAGAACTTTTCCAATTATTACAAGAGGAAATTAAATACCGAGTAAAACAATTTACCAAATGTATTAATGCCACACAAAATTATGCCGATTGGCAATATCAAAATTATGCTTCTCGCCTTCGGCGAAAAGTAACTATCTTATTCGAAGAATAAAATCTAAACAACATGAAGAAATTAATTTTAGCATTAGTTGTATTTGCTTCCATTCAACTAAATGCACAAAAGTCCTTTTACAAAGGCGCATTAGTGGCTGACGCAAATTACGGTATCGATATTTATAATGTGCATTTTCATTACGAATTAAAAACAAGTCCGTATACAAAATACGACTCGTATGATAAAGCGGGCAGCAAAAGTTTTAGCCTTGGCGGACAATACGGAATTACCAATTGGTTTGGTGCCGGCTTACGTATTAAATCTGATAATTTTATTGTGAGTCAGGATTCTGTAACTAAAATTACTCCTAAAGCTACCGGTGTTGAGGTTGGTTTGATTACTGATTTTCATATGGTGAGGACAAAGCATTTCAATTTATCGGCCGGATTAGATATCGGGTATTCTAACTTTACATACTCGGCCAATGATAAAGCCGGAAATCAATTATACGGCAGCGGGCTTTGGACCAACTTTCATATTATACCACGAGTGTATTTCGGGCGTTTTGGTTTAAATATTGCGCTTAATTTCCCCGCTGTTAGATACAATAACATGACGTACAGTAACAAAACCCTAAATCAATATATTAATCCCTCCTGGAGAGGATCAGGTTTTGGAGTGACTTTCGGAATTCAGTATCGTTTCTTTAAACCTGTTAAATGAAAAGTTTCATCATTTTAATTTTCATTCTGATTTTTTCATTGCAGATAAAATCTCAGACACTTTTTTCTAATGCATTTGGCGACCCTAAAAACCCGGTTATTGTTTTTATGCATGGAGGCCCCGGTTATAATCCGGTTTCGTTTGAGTTAGGTGCGGCAAACAACTTAGCCGATTTGGGATATTATGTAATTACATTCGATCAACGTGGATGTGGTCGTTCTAAAAAAGATACTATCGTTGATCATTACAAATTCAACAAAGCTGACGAAGACATCAATTCAATTCTTAAAAGATACAACGTAACACAAGCAGTTTTCATTGGGCATAGCTGGGGAGGAACAGAAGCAATTAAGTACGCAGAATCGTATCCGGAAAAAGTAAAAGGAATTATTTTAGTTGGTTCACCAATGAGTTACCAATTGGGTTTTAAATCAATCATACAGCATTGCGAAGAAAAATTTACAAAAAGAAAAGACAGTACCGCCCTCAAACAAATTTCTTTTGTAAAAAAAATGGATACCACTAAACTTGAATACAGTTCCATGTGTTTTATGTTTGCTGCCAGCAATGGATTGTATTCTCCCTCCAGGCCAAGCGCCGAACGTCAGGCAATATATGATGAGATGAAAAAAAGTAAAAAAGCAGAATTTTTAAGTAACATGACAAGCGACCCCGTTTACGGATTTTACATGAATGAACAGTACACCACAATGGATTTAAATTATTATGTGAAAAAAATAAAAGACAAAGGTATTTCTGTGTATGGTATTTGTGGGAACGAAGATGGCTTGTTTAATCAGCAACACTTAGATATGGTTAAAAAGGCAGTTGGAGATGCAAACTTTTTATTGGTTGAAAATTGTTCGCACAATGTATTTTTAGATCAGCGAGAAGTATTTTTAAAGCAGGTAAAAAAATGGCTTACGCCACTGCCCGCCGAGCCTACTAAAGGAAAAAAATAAATTCACGGAACAAAAGCATACAATTTTTTCCAGCGATGGTAAATCTTATAATTTGGATTTGCTTTTAAAATAATCTCTTCTAAAACTTTTGGGTCGTCGGAATGATGATAGGTACAAATAGCGAGCTTGGGCGCAAACTTCTTTAACACCTCGGTTGCACCCGCAAGCATTTTGCGTTCAGCCCCTTCAATATCCGCTTTGATAAAAGATATTTTATCTAATTTATTTTGTGTTGCAAATTCATCCAGCGTAATGGCATTCACCTCAATGCCGGTTGCTGATTTGCTTTCTGAAAAAGAACCAATGTTATTTTCCTCTTCCATCGATAAATTTATTTTACCGCTTTTAGCGGAAAGCGCAAATGGACAAACAGTAATATTTTTATTGAGCGTTTTTGTAAGAGAAAGAAGTTGTTGATTTTGCGGAACGGGTTCAAAAGAAAAAACGGTTGCGCCTTTGTAAGCAGCCAATGCAGAAAACATTCCTATGTTGGCACCCGCATCAATTACTACATCTCCTGCGATTAAATTAATTTCTTTGTATTCGTATGGGCCTTCGTAATAATACGGGCAATTGTTTCCTGCTGCGTAAATGTGTTCAAATAGAATGTCGCGCAATTCACTATAAACTAAAAGGTAATCGTCTTTTTCGGGAGCCGCAAATTTTATTCCTTTACAGTCGTAGTAATTTTCTTTTTTGAATTGTGTGATAGAAGAAGAAAGAAAATCTTCGGCAGCTTTACTTCCTTTAAAAAAATAAATAAGTCCTGCTTTTTTGAGTTCGTCCTTCGCAGAACGTTGTACGCTATATTTTAAACAAGCAATCGCCTCGCCCGAAATTCTGTTTTTAATGGCGCTAACTAAAGACATGTCTTTGTTTTTTTGATTGAACGCTGATGGCGCTGTCCCGACGCGTCGGGAATTATGATTAAAAATGATTTTAATTTATTACTTATTAATTCTGCGCAAATCATAAACCAACCTGTGTTCCCGAGAATTCGGGACTGCGTTCCATTGTATTTTAGGTATCTAAAATTCGTTCACGCCGTTCACTGTAGTGTATTTCATGGTGTATTTAACGCCGGGGTTCATGTATTTGTAAGCGCTGTGGCTCATTAGAGCAGCTTCATGAAACCCACACAAAATTAATTTCAATTTGTTTTTGTACGTATTAATATCTCCAATGGCGTAGATACCCGGAATGTTAGTGCTGTAATCTTCTGTATTAACTTCAATAGCATTTTTATCAATTTGCAAATTCCATTTTTCTATTGGCCCTAATTTCGGACTTAAACCAAACAATGGAATTAAATCATCAACTTCAATAATTTGAGATTCTTTTGTTTTTGCATGTTGCACTTCCACCCTTTCTAAATGTCCGTTACCGGATACTTTACTGAGATTTGTATTTAGTAAAAGATTTATTTTTTTGTCGTTAGCCAGTTGCATCACCTTACTTACCGAATCGGGGGCGCCCCTAAAAGATTCGCTTCGGTGAATGAGTGTTAATTCTTTTGCAATAGGGGCAAGGAAAATAGCCCAATCAAGTGCGCTATCACCACCACCGGCAAGGACAACTTTTTTATTACGATATTTTTCGGGATCGAGCACCATATAGGCAACACCTTTCCCGTTTTCAAAATTTGCTAAGCCTTCTGTTTCGGGTTTGCGTGGTTCAAAGCAGCCTAATCCGCCTGCAATAACAACTACCTTGCTGTGTATTTGTGTGCCCATGTTTGTAGTAAGCAAAAAATCACCTTCGCCACGTTTGTCTAAACTTTCAATACGTTCTCCAAAAGTAAATCCCGGTTTAAATGGCTCTGCCTGTTTTAAAAGATGATCAACAAGTTCTTGCGCCATTACAATTGGGTAGCCCGGTATATCGTAAATTGGCTTTTTTGGATAAATCTCTGTGAGTTGTCCGCCCGCTTGCGGCAAATAATCAATTAAATGGCAACGCATTTTTAGCAGTCCACATTCAAATATGGCAAACAATCCAACGGGACCTGCGCCAACTATAGCTATATCAGTAGAAATCATTTTTTAAACTAAGGTGCAAAGGTACAAAACTTTACAAACATTACTGAAAAGTGGCAATGAGGTAATAAATAAAAAACACACTTCCAACGGCAGTGAAAATGAAGACAAGCCAGGCAAAACTTTTTACCTCAATGTTTTTTACAAAAATAAACATAGCGGCAAGTCCGGTAATGATAAGCAAGAAGGGGAGAAATCGATAAGTTACAGCCGTAGTAATTAGATAGCTTTCTTTAACACGCGGCGCAGCAATTTTTTTAAAATCGTGAAACAAGAGACTTTTATAAATAACGATGCTGTCACCTAAGCTCGGTTCACTTGTATTGTCCGGAAAATCAACTTTAAAATGGTAGCCTTTGGCCGTTTTAATGAATAACTCTGTAAGTTTATAATCACTAATTCCGCCAATGCCTTTGTTAGGTAATGTATTAGAATTAAAATATCCTCCTGAAATTTTATCGTATTCCTCTCTGTAAGGCAGTGCCCAGTCAATAAGCAATATTTGCGAAATCCATAAAAAAGCAATACTTGTTTTTCTGGCAATTTTATAAATGCGGGAAGCGTAAAGGGCTTGTAAATTTTTTTCTTTTTGTCGCTGCTTAAATTCAAAAAGCTCCTTGGCTCTTTGCATGCGTTCTTCCAAAGGAGGGCCTTCTTTGCGCGGCATACTTATTTTTGTTCAACGAGTAATAAAATTCCTTTCAGGCTATTAAAGCCATCCCATTGCCCCGGCACAATAAAGGTAGTGAGTTCTTTATTTAATTCGACAGAATAAACCTCTGCAACAGGAGCCGTTTCTGCCTTAGGAGAATTGGCTTTTTTGCCTTCAGTTTCAAATTTAATTACGGCTTTGTAAGTAGCTTCGTTTACCATCATCTCCTGAAAAACCTCGTTTGTTATGCCTTTGTATTGAATAACGGTATAACCAATTTTAGTTTTAGTAATCCCCATTTTTTCTTTTAAGCTTTCGTTTTGATTATTGCTGTAGATAATAAACAAGGTATCGCTTATTTTTAATTTTTCACTTAGGTTGCTGGTTGCGGGAGTTTTGGTATAATAAGCAGCAAGCCCTGCGAATTTTAGTAGCGGAGTTTTTTTATTGAGTTCTATTTTTTTGCTGATATAATGATTAAACAAAGAAGAAATGGCTATTTTATATGTTCCGGGTTTTAAATTTTTAATTATATCCGGGTTAGCTGTGTGAAGTCGATAGGTAAACGAGGTGTCTTTCGAAACAACTTTTATTTGTTGCCAGTAGCTGAAACCGTGTAAAGATGGTTTATCATCGGTTTTAATTTGCAAGGAAAGAAGGTTGTTCTGAGAAAATAAAGAAGAGCATAAAAAAAATAAACAAAAAGGAAAAATTATTTTTTGCATCACGTTAAGAATTAACGGCTTCTACTTTGGTTACTTCTGGCACCGCTCGTTTAATTGTTTCTTCAATTCCGGCTTTCATTGTCATGGCACTCATGCCGCAGGTTTTGCAGGCACCTTGCAACTCAACTCTCACCACGTTATCGACAGTAATTTCTAACAATTCCACATTTCCGCCGTCAGCCTCTAAATAAGGTCGTATTGAATTTAGGGCATCTTCAATTCTTTGGCGCATTTAGCTGGATTTTAACAAATACGAAGGTAATTCATTTTGTTCAGTTAAAAAATCTATTCCCGGATATTATTATATTGGAAAAGGACAGAACTGAAGAATCCTTTTTAAGGAAATTTAACAATTAAGAAAATTACGCTATTCCGTTTCCTTCTTAATATGAGTACTTTTGCGCCCCCATGAGAAAACTGCTTGCAACCCTATTGTTTTTTACAGGCAATATTGTTTTTTCACAACCGGCAGTTGTGGTTGATACAATTCCTATCACACTCAATGACGCAGAGGAACAATTTTTTAAAAACAATTATTTTTTACTGGCTCAAAAATATAATGTAGATGCTTCTAAGGCCCTTGTTAGACAGGCCGGATTGTTTAACAACCCAAACATTTACTACGAAAACAATATTTACAACCGTAAAAGCGGCAAGTATTTTTCTACTGCTTTGGGTGTAGAAGGAACTAATTCAACTCAGGGTGAATTTATTGTTCAAACTAATTGGCTTTTTTCTATTGCAGGAAAAAGAAACAAATCGGTAAAAGTAGCCAAAGCACAAGCGGACGTAGCCCAATATCAGTTTGATGATATGATGCGCAGTTTGGTTTTTGCACTCCGCAGCGATTTTTATCAATTGTATTATGGCTTGCAATCATTAAAATTATTTAACGAAGAAATAATTTCGCTTACAGGAATTGTTACAGGCTTTGAAGAACAATACAAAAAAGGATACATTTCTTTACGCGATTTAACACGCATAAGAGCTTTGCTTTTTTCTTTGCAGAGCGATAGATTAAATTTATATACCGATTTACAGCAAACAGAAAAAGAATTTTCGATATTGTTAAACAACAGTAAAAACGCCTGGCACAAACCGCAATTCAGCGAAGCGGAAGTAAACACAAAGTACGGCACATTAAAAATTGTCCTTTCAGATTTATTGGCACAAGCTTCACAAAGTCGCCCCGATTTAAAAGCGGCGCAGGCTCAGTTGACATCTGCCGAAGCAAATCTTAAATTACAACAGGCTATCGGTGTTCCTGATATCATGGCGCAAGGAGTGTTTGACCGAAACGGAAGTTATATACCAAATTATTCTGCAGTTGCACTTTCTGTTCCATTGGCAATTTTTAATCGTAATCAGGGAAATATACAAGCCTCAAGAGCACAACTGGAAGCATCAAAACAACTGTTGCAACAAAAACAAACTATTGTACAGAATGATATTTTTGTTTCGGTGCAAAAAATATTGGAAACAGAAAAACTCAGCAATTCTTTAAGCCCTGATTTCGGCAAAGATTTTAATACAGTTTTAGCGGGCGCACAAAGTAATTACGAAAAGAAAAATATTTCTTTATTGGAGTTTGTTGATTTATTTGAATCGTACAAGGAAAGTATCATTCATTTAAATACCATAAAATCGCAACGTATTAATGCTTACGAAGAGCTTAATTATTCTGTAGGAAAAGATTTGTTTAAAAAATAAAAACAATGAACATAAAAAACATATTTGCTTATTTATTGATAACTGTAGTTTTTTCTTTTATCTCATGTACGGGAGATAAAAAGGAAAAAAAGGAGGATGTTGTTGAAATTTCAGACTCACTCATAAAAAACATGACCGTTGGAATTGCGCGTATAACTCAGGTGAGAAATGAGCTTAAATTAACGGGCAAAATAGTAACTGATCAAAGTAAACAGTTGCAAGTTTATCCGCTAGTGGGAGGAACGGTAAAAATTGTTAATGTTGAGTTGGGAGATTACGTAGAAAAAGATCAGGTACTGGCTATCATAAAAAGCGGCGAGGCCGCAGACTATGAAAAACAATTTGTAGATGCCAAGTCAAATTACGAAATAGCAAAAAAGAACTCTCAAGTAGCAGAAGATATGTACGCTTCTAAACTGATTTCAGAAAGGGAATATTTGCAAACAAAACAAGAGTTTAAAAAAGCAGAGGCAGAATTAAATAAATCGCAGGAATTGCAAAAAATTTACAATATAAGTAACCAAAGTGAGTACACGGTAAAAGCACCTATCTCTGGATTTATCATCGACAAAAATATTAATAAGGATATGCAGATTCGCCCTGATAATGGAACAAATATCTTCACCATCTCTCAATTAAACGATGTGTGGGTTATTGCAAACGTGTATGAAACCGATATTGAGAAAATAAAAGAAAAAGATACCGTCTTTGTTACCACAATTGCTTACCCCGACAAAATATATAAAGCAACTATTGATAAAGTGTATAATGTATTGGATCCGGAAACACGTGTAATGAAAATACGTGTAAAACTGGATAACCCAAATTATTTACTTAAACCTGAAATGTATGCTAACGTTGTGGTGAATTATGCGGAGCCGGAGCGAATGATAACAATTGCATCGAGCGGGTTGGTTTTTGATAACTCAAACAATTATGTATTAATATACAACGGCGGCAAAAAGTTTAAAGTCCAAAAAATAGAATTGTATAAAACCATTGGCAACAAAGCTTATATACGTAGTGGCGTTACAGAAAACGCCCGCATTGTTACCGGAAACCAACTGCTTATTTACAACGCATTAACAAATAACTAACCCGGGTTCGATGAATAAACTGGTTGTAAATATTATTACGTTTTCTTTAAAAAATAAACTATTTATTTTAGTTGCTACTCTAATTGCAGTTATTTGGGGTGTTATATCTTATCGCAATACGCCAATAGAAGCCTTTCCTGACGTCACCAATACACAAATTACTATTATCACACAATGGTCAGGGCGCAGCGCAGAGGAAGTAGAAAAATTTGTAACCATACCCATTGAAATTGCATTAAATCCTACCCAGAAAAAAACATCGTTGCGTTCAACAACTTTATTTGGCCTGTCTGTTGTTAAAGTAATTTTTGATGATGATGTTGATGATGCTTTTGCTCGTCAGCAAGTAAATAATTTATTACGCAGTATTGATTTGCCTGATGGAGTAGATGCGGATATACAACCACCTTACGGGCCAACAGGAGAAATTTTCAGATATACTGTGCAAAGTAAAACCCTTGGTGTTCGCGCTCTTAAAACAATACAAGATTGGGTTATTGAACGAAATTTAAAATCGGTACCCGGAGTTGCTGATGTTGTAAGTTTTGGCGGAGAAGTAAAAACCTATGAAATTACTGTGCGGCCTACACTTCTTACAAAGTATGATTTAACGCCACTGGAGGTTTATCAGGCAGTTTCAAAAAGTAATATTAATGTAGGGGGAGATATTATCGAGAAAAATAATCAAGCATATGTGGTTCGCGGAATCGGACTTCTCACCTCAATTCCGGATATTGAAAATATTATTGTGGCTTACAATAAAGGAATTCCAGTACTCATAAAAAATGTTGCTTCGGTTAAAGAAAGTGCGCTTCCTCGCTTAGGCCAAGTTGGACGTGATACAGCCAACAATGTGGTTGAAGGTATTATTGTAATGAGAAAAGGAGAAAATCCCAGTCAGGTTATTGGCAAGGTGAATAATAAAATCGATGAACTCAATGATAAAATATTAAGCGGTGATGTAAAGATTAATACCTTCTACAATCGAGAAAAACTAATTGAGTTTTGTACACATACGGTTATACATAATCTTCTTGAAGGAATAATTTTTGTAACCCTTATCGTTTTAATTTTCATGGCCGATTGGAGGACTACGGTAATCGTTTCCATTATCATTCCACTTGCCTTGTTGTTTGCATTTATTTGTTTGCGTTTAAAAGGAATGAGCGCCAACTTACTCTCGATGGGGGCGATTGATTTCGGGATAATAATTGATGGCGCCGTCGTAATGGTTGAGGGATTGTTTGTTGTACTTGATCAGCATGCCAAAAAACATGGGATGGAAAAGTTTAATAAAATGGCCAAATTAGGTCTTATTAAACGTACAGGTATTGAGATGGGCAAAGCTATTTTCTTTTCAAAATTAATTATTATTACCTGTTTGCTTCCAATTTTTTCTTTTGAAAAAGTGGAAGGAAAAATGTTTTCACCACTAGCTTACACCTTAGGGTTTGCTTTGTTGGGCGCATTAATATTTACACTTACTCTGGTTCCGGTATTAGCGAGTTTGTTGCTTAAGAAAAATGTAAAGGAAAAACACAATATTGTGGTAAATTTTTTCGATAAGGGCGTAACCCAACTTTTCGGAATAGCTTATCTGCATAAACGACTTGTTACTTTGTCTGCCGGAGTGATTGTAGTTGTTGGGTTTTTCTGTTTCAATTTTTTAGGAACAGAATTTTTACCCGAATTAAATGAAGGTTCTATTTATGTTCGCGCAAATTTACCGTTAAGTGTTTCGCTTGACGAATCGGTAAGATTAAGTAATAAAATGCGAAGAATATTTATGTCGTTTGATGAAGTTAAGCAAGTAATGTCTCAAACTGGTCGCCCTAATGATGGCACTGATCCCACGGGTTTTTATAATGTAGAATTTCATGTTGATTTACTTCCTAAAGACGACTGGAAACGAAACATTAAAAAAGAAGAACTCATTACTGAAATGCAGCAAAAACTTAAAATTTTCTCCGGAATAAATTTTAACTTCTCGCAACCTATTATGGATAATGTAGAGGAAGCAGTTTCGGGTGTAAAGGGATCTATAGCTGTTAAAGTTTATGGAGATCAGCTAAGAGACATAGAAGATAAGGCTGTGAAAATTTATGGCATCCTTAAAACTGTTAACGGAATAGAAGATTTAGGTGTTATAAGAAATATTGGCCAACCGGAGTTACGTATTGAATTAGATGAAGTGAAGATGGCGCAATTTGGTATTAGTACGGCAGATTGTAATGCCGTTATCGAAATGGCTATCGGGGGAAAAGCCGCTACGAAATTTTATGACGGCAACAGAAAATTTGACGTGCGTATTCGCTTTAGCAAAGATTACAGAAAATCTGAATCAGAAATCGCAGAAATATTAATCCCTACAATTAATGCCGCAAAAATTCCGCTTAAAGAAATTGCAAAAATTTATACGGTTACAGGGCCACTTTTAATTTTCCGAGATGATAACAAACGTTTCTGCGCTGTAAAATTTTCTGTCCGAGGTCGCGATATGGGAAGTGCTATTGCCGAAGCACAGCAAAAAGTTAATGCTCAAATTAAAACTTTACCTAAAGGACAATCAATTTTATGGTGTGGTGATTTTGAAAACCAAATCAGGGCATCTAAACGACTGGGTCAAGTTGTACCAATAAGTTTGCTGTTAATTTTTATAATCTTGTATGTTTTATTTGGTAACGGAAAAGATGCCGCGCTTGTATTAGTTAATGTGCCATTTGCAATTATTGGAGGCATATGGGCATTATTGATTACGCACATGAATTTTTCTATCTCAGCAGGTATTGGTTTTATTGCATTGTTTGGTATATGTATTCAGAATGGAGTGATACTTATTTCCGTCTTTAAGAAAAATCTAAATGCGCACATGAATATTACGGATGCTATTAAAGAAGGAGTTAAATCACGTGTACGCCCGGTGGTAATGACGGCGTTGATGGCGGCCATTGGTTTATTACCGGCAGCAGTTTCTACAGGCATTGGTTCTGAAACAGGGAAGCCGCTTGCCATTGTAATTATTGGTGGATTGATTACCGCAACGATTTTAACGCTTTTGGTTTTCCCACTTATTTATTACAGAGCGTACAAAAAGAAATTCTTTTAACCTTCTATTAGATAATCGCGCAACAATTTCTGTTTATCAATTTTAAAACTTGTTGTCACAGGAAATTCTTTTACAATAATTATTTCGGAAGGAATCATGTAGTGTGGAAGTTCTGTTATTAAAATATCCTGTATTAAAGCACTCTCCTTTGGAGAGGGTGGGGTGAGGCTGAGTTTCACAAAAGCAATTAATCGTTTTATTTTATTTTCAATTACTATAGGAATACATTCGGCCCGCGTAACAAATTCAATTTTTTCGAGAGCATGCTTTATTTCGTTTAACTCAATGCGATAACCATTGAATTTTATTTGCTCGTCTTTGCGGCCGTTAAAATAAATATACCCGTTTTTTACCAATGCTAAATCACCGGTGAGAAATGATGTTTTGCTTTCTGAAACCACAAACCTTTCTTTCGTAAGCGCTTCGTTATTTAAATAACCAAGTCCAACTGTGTTTCCCGAAATAATAATTTCACCGTCTTTCAAAGAAATGTTCGAATCATCTACTTTACAAATGGGCAAAGTGTTTTCTTTTAATAAATCATCAGTAACCTCAGCGTAGCTTGCATAGATAGTGGTTTCAGTCGGACCATAAGCATTTACGATTTTCGCTTTAGGAAAACGTAATTTTAAATCTTTTACCAATTGAGTGGATAAATTTTCTCCCGATAAAACAAATTGCTCAATGCTTGGTAAATTTTGCACATTGAAATTTTTATCAGCCAGACATCGAATAACAAATGAAGGGGTAGAGTTCCAGTATGTGCCTTTAAATTTATTTATTCTTTCAAAAAACAAATTTGTATTTGAACTTGTTTCAGAAGTATTAAAAATTGCTGTGCCCCCTGTATGTAAAGCGCCAAAAAAATCTGCAAGCGAAATATCAAAAGAAAAATCAGCCTGATTGATAAAGACGGTTTTTTCACCAACATGAAAATTCTTTGCAAACCATTGTGTAAACGAAATAATGTTTTCATCAGAAATTTTCACTCCTTTTGGCTCTCCGCTGCTGCCACTGGTAAAGAGGATGTACGAAATTTCCGAGCGAAGGATTTCCCTTCCCTGTGGGGGAGGGCTAGGGAGGGGGCGCAAATCTTCTCCAATAATAACAACTGCCTTTGGGATGTCAGTATAACCCCTGCAATTAATTAAAACCTTACTCTGTGTTTGCTCAATTATTTTTTCTATTCTCTTTTTAGGTAAGGCCGGACTAAGCGGAATGAAAGTAAGATTCATATTATAGCAAGCAAGAATACTCGCCAGGAAAAATGCTTCCTTATCACCGTAAATTAAAACGGGAGAGCCTTTAGAAATATTCGATTTTTTCAGGCACTCACAAATTTTGTCGTGAAGTAATTTTAATTCACTCCATGTTAAATCTTTGTCTGCCGCGGCAAAAACAATTTTGTCTGCCGCAATAATTTCTTCAGCAAACAATTTTGTTTTAAGATTATACCTCATCGGGAATTTCTTTGGTATAAATATAAGCCCACCAGATTAAAATTAATTGTAAGGGAAGGCGTAAGAGCGCAATCCACAAATAAGGATTTTTTCTCTGCCAAAAGTTTATTGCCATTTGTATGTTGGCCGGAAATATGGCAATTAAAAAAACAATTAATCCCCATGCAGCATAAGTGCGCGTGCTTGCCGGTAAAAGAAATAAAGCAATAAGAATTTCGCAAACACCGGTTATATAAATCAACTCCATGTGGTAAGGCAAATAAGGCGGCATTATTTTTTTATAAAACCCCGGGCTTACAAAATGGTAAATCCCCGCTGCCAAATAAACTACTGCCATTATGTATAAGAAAACTGTTTTCATTTTTTGTTTAGCAAACTTCTAAATTAATTTATTTTTAACTAAATTTTTTATCGCCGATAAATCATTAAAATTTTCTTTATTTATTTCCATGAATGAAATAGAAATAGAAAAACTTTTCTCCAGCTCAACAGCTAACTCTGCAATAGTAATTGAACTTAAAATTCCACTGTCAACGAGTGTTTCGTTTTCGGATGAAACGGTTTTATAGGTAAGTCCGAAAATTAATTTTGTAATGCTTGTCGCTATTTCTTCTTCCGAAAAACGCATTAGTTGCTTTGTAAGGCTTCCCAATATTCTGCTGCTCGTCGTGTGTGTGGTATTACAATGGTTCCGCCAACAATATTGGCAACTGCAAAAATTTCGTACATCTCGGCGGTACTAACACCTGCTTCGTAACTTTTTTCTAAATGGTATTTTATACAATCATCGCAACGCAAAACCATGCTGGCTACAAGCCCTAACATTTCTTTTGTCTTAACAGGCAAGGCGCCTTCGGCATACGTATTTGCATCTAAATTGTACAAACGTTTAATTACTAAGTTGTCTTTACTCAGTATTAAATCGTTCATTTTAGAACGGTACTCGTTAAACTCTTTTACTTTGGGGTGCATAATCTACTAATACGAATTAAGTACGAATATACGAATAACAGCCTCTTCCATAATTTATCTTTATCTTTAAATTCAAAAAATAAAAAAACAAAACCCTAATTTTCAAACCACAAAACTTCTATACTATTGCTTCTTTTTTTTGCCACAATTTTCAGTAAATTAAGCTTCGCGCAAATTTTTATAAAATAAATTTAATCTGTGAAAACAATCTGTGTAAATCCGTGTAATCTGTGGCATGTTTGTTTTAGTATTGCTCTTTATCGTTGGGAAAATCTTTTGTCTTTATATCATGAATATATTTTTCTGTAGCGCTTTTCATTTGCTCGTACAGATTTAAATACCTTCTCAAAAAACGCGGATTAAATTCATGCGTCATACCAAGCATATCGTGAGAAACTAAAACTTGTCCGTCAACTTTATTTCCTGCACCAATACCAATTACCGGAATAGTTAATTCTTTAGCCACTTTTCCCGCTAAAGTTGCAGGAATTTTTTCGAGTACTAAAGCAAAGCATCCCGTTTTTTCGAGTGTATGGGCATTTTCAAGTAACTCTTTTGCCTCTATTTCTTCTTTTGCACGAACATTGTAAGTGCCAAATTTGTAAATAGACTGAGGTGTTAAACCTAAGTGGCCCATTACCGGAATACCGGCCGATAAAATACGCTCAACCGATTCTTTAATTTCTTTTCCGCCTTCCAACTTCACGGCATGTGCACCGCTTTCTTTCATAATGCGTATAGCGGAGTTTAGCGCTTCTTTAGAATTTCCTTGGTAGGTTCCAAAGGGTAAATCAACAATAATAAGCGCTCTGTCAACAGCCCTTACTACCGATGCTGCATGATAAATCATTTGATCGAGCGTAATGGGCAGTGTGGTTTCATGTCCATGCATTACATTACTGGCGCTGTCGCCCACTAAAAGCACATCAATACCTGCATCATCAAGTATTTTGGCCATAGTAAAATCGTATGCCGTAAGCATAGAAATTTTTTCACCCGCAGATTTCATTTCCTGTAAAGTGCGGGTGGTTACCTTTTTAAATTCCTTTTTTTTTGCTACCGACATACCACTTATTTGTTAAATCCTACCATTTGCCAAACAAAAGTAGCCATTATCCTGATAGCTATCGGGATTACAGATAAAAAACTTACATTTGTATCCCATGTTTAAAAGATTTTTTTTCATAGCATTTGTGGCACTATTTCTACTAAGATGCAGCAATAAGCTTGAGATATTAGCACCTTATAAAGAGGGTATTGCTGTTTTCGGACTACTTAACCAGAATGACGCGGTTCAATATATACGCATACAACGTGTTTTTTTAGGAGAAGGAAATGCCCTTAGTATGGCGCAAAATCCTGATTCGTGCTATTATAAACCGGGCGATTTAAAAGTTACCCTGCAACGCATAAAAAACGGTTCTCAGATTTCGGTAGATAACCCTGCTTCTGCTGCCATGGAAATAGTTTTAACAGAGGCCTACGTTCAAACACAGCCAGGTATTTTTAATTCTAACCAGCTTTTATACCAAACCAATCATACGTTATATGAAGACGGAAGTCAATATAAATTGGTAATTCATAGCAACAAAACAGGCAAAGATTTTTCATCTTCTAACGTGGGCCTTATAGGCGATTTTTCAACCACATCTGTTTTATCTTATGCTCAGCAGCATAGCGTATTAACACAAAACCCACCGTATCCTAATCCAATTCCGGCGGTTCCTATAGTGCCTTCCAATAAAGGGGTAGTAATATGTAAATTTAATTCTCCGGTAAATGCTGCGGTTTGCGGACTAACTTTACGACTTTATTATACAGAGTACGCAACAGCCGGCACACCGGTTTCTAAGTATGTTGATTTGGGTTTGGGTATTCAATATCTTAAGTCAACTCAGGGTTCAGAAGAGGTAGATCTTACTTTTTCGGGCGATGGAATGATTAATGATATTGCTAATGCTATTAAGGTAGATCCAAATGTTAATCACCGCACCGCCGACAGCGTACACTTTATACTTAATGGAGCCGGATATGATTTGAGCCTGTATAATCAGGTAAACAGTTCTACTTCCCTTTCTCAAACCAAACCTACTTATACCAATATTAACGGGGGTGTTGGCGTGTTTTCGTGCCGTAAAGAATACGCACTTCTTAAAAAAATTAGCGATAACAGTAAAGATAGGTTGGCTGACGACCCAATAACCTGCCCCTTACATTTTTACAACCACGGAGGTCAATTGTCTACTTCCTGCCCATAAGTGCCAACTTGTCAGTTTTAACCCTATTGGCATAATCATTGACTTTCCTGTAATGAATTATTAAACATTATTTATTATGGCAAAGATTATTGGAATAGACTTAGGAACAACCAACAGCTGCGTATCTGTAATGGAAGGCAGCGAACCCGTGGTTATAGCAAATAACGAAGGAAAACGCACAACCCCATCGGTTGTAGCATTTGTAGAAGGTGGCGAACGTAAAGTAGGAGACCCCGCTAAACGTCAGGCCATCACTAATCCTAAAAAAACCATTTCGTCGATAAAACGCTTTATGGGTTTAAATTTTGACGAGTGTACCAAAGAAATTACTCGCATGCCTTACACGGTTGTAAAAGGCGATAACAATACACCGCGTGTTGTAATTGACGATAGACAATATACTCCACAAGAAATTTCGGCAATCATTTTACAGAAAATGAAAAAAACTGCTGAAGATTTTTTGGGCTATGAAGTAACCGAAGCAGTTATTACCGTTCCTGCGTATTTTAACGATGCGCAACGTCAGGCAACAAAAGAAGCCGGCGAAATTGCAGGATTAAAAGTGCGTCGTATTATTAACGAACCAACTGCTGCTGCCCTTGCTTATGGTATGGACAAAAAAGGCAAAGACATGAAAATTGTTGTGTTTGATTGCGGTGGAGGTACGCACGACGTTTCAGTTTTAGAATTAGGAGAAGGAGTTTTCGAAGTAAAATCAACCGACGGTGATACACACTTAGGCGGAGATGATTTTGATCAGGTAATTATTGATTGGTTAGCTGAAGAATTTAAAAAAGAAGAAGGCATTGATTTACGTTTAGACCCAATGGCTTTGCAACGTTTAAAAGAAGCTGCAGAAAAAGCTAAAATAGAATTATCAAGCACAACAACTTCAGAAATTAATTTACCTTATATAATGCCCGTTAACGGAATTCCTAAACACTTAGTGAAATCTTTATCACGTGCAAAATTTGAAGCTTTAGCAGATAGTTTAATTCAACGTACTATCGAGCCTTGCAAATCAGCAATGAAAAACGCGGGTTTATCAAATGCAGATATTGATGAAATTATTTTGGTGGGAGGCTCAACACGTATTCCTGCTGTGCAAGCTGCGGTAGAAAAATATTTTGGCAAAGCACCCAACAAAGGCGTTAACCCCGATGAGGTAGTTGCTATTGGAGCAGCGATACAAGGCGGTGTTTTAACCGGTGATGTAAAAGATGTTTTATTGTTAGATGTAACACCACTTTCATTAGGTATTGAAACTTTTGGCGGTGTGTTTACAAAACTGATTGAAGCCAACACAACTATACCGAGCAAAAAAACAGAAACGTTTTCTACTGCATCGGATAATCAACCATCGGTACAATTGCACGTGTTGCAAGGTGAGCGTCCAATGGCAAAAGATAACCGCACAATCGGACAATTTAATTTAGATGGTATTTTACCTGCGCAACGCGGTGTCCCACAAATTGAAGTAATGTTTGATATTGATGCAAACGGAATTTTAAGTGTATCGGCAAAAGATAAAGCAACGGGCAAGGTTCAAAACATTCGTATCGAAGCAAGTTCGGGTTTGAGCAAAGAAGAGATAGAAAAAATGAAGAAAGAAGCCGAGCTTAATGCAGATGCCGATAAAAAAGCAAAAGAAGAAGTAGAAAAATATAATCTTGCTGATTCAACCATTTTCCAAACAGAAAAACAGTTGAAAGAGTATGGAGATAAAATTCCTGCCGAGAAAAAAGAACCTATTGAAGCTGCTTTAAAAGATTTGAAAGAAGCACATGCGGCGAAGGATTTCGCTAAGATGGAAACTTCTCTTACAACTTTAAACAGCGCTTGGGAAGCAGCCTCTAAAGAATTGTACGACGCTATGAATGCACAACAACAGCAACAGGGCGGAGCACAACAAGATGGAGCGCAGGCTAACACCAGCGATGAAAATGTGCAGGATGTTAATTACGAAGAAGTAAAAGACGAAAAGAAATAAAAAATAATTGGTGGTTGGTTTAGTGAAATCCCGAAGTACAACGAAAGTTTGCTTCGGGATTTTTGTTTTAACTTATGTCACACCGAGCGAAGTCGAGGTGCTAGTACTGCGTTAGTGAGATTTATGCAAGGGCTTCGACTCCGCTCAGCCTGACACTCATAATTTTTTTTTAACTTATAACTTTCAACTAAAATCATACATTTGATGCATGCAAAACAATTCTATCAAATCGCAATTTTTAGTAGACCCAAGTGTGACTTATTTAGCATTCGGTTCTTTTGGTTCTTGTCCCAAGCCAATTTTTGAAGATTACCAAAAATGGCAATTGGAGTTAGAAAAAGAACCCGCGCAGTTTATCACTGTTAACGGACCAATCTATCTTAAAAGATCACGCGAGGCCCTTGCGCAATATATAAATTGCAGCGCCGATGATTTGGTGTACACAACAAATCCGTCGTACGCAATAAACATTATTGCAAAAAGTTTAAAGCTAAATGCAGGAGATGAAATCCTTACAACCAATTTTGAGTACGGTGCCTTAGACAGAACGTGGAATTATTATTGTAAAAAAGTCGGAGCAAAATATGTTCGCCAACCAATAGAATTGCCGCTTGTTTCCAAAGAAAAATTTATTGAAGATTTTTTTAAAGGATTGACAAATAAAACAAAAGCAATTTTTATCAGTCAGATTACAAGTACCACCGCACTTATATTTCCGGTAAAAGAAATTTGTGAAATTGCCAAGACAAAAGGTTTATTTACAATTGTTGACGGAGCGCATGTGCCCGGACATATTCATTTAGATTTAACAGAATTAAAGGCAGATGTTTACACAGGTGCTTGTCACAAATGGATGATGACGCCGATGTATCGTCCTAGAAATGGTTGACTGTTTTTATTATTAATTAAAGGTAACATTATTTGTGATGAGATTTTCTTTTTTGC
>OLKW01000115.1_pt1 | contig 26142 bp, 18 predicted proteins | sample 1604351 | NCBI WGS metagenome assembly OLKW01 (sample SAMEA104055714, study PRJEB20765) | soil metagenome | isolation source: soil
AAATTAAAAAATCTTTTTTCTTTAATTTCGGAAATACGAAAAGAAAAATTTGACTGGCTTATAAATTTACATCGCTTTGCAAGTTCAGGCTTAATTACTTTTTTATCAAACGCAAAAATTACCTGCGGGTTTGATAAAAATCCGTTCTCTGCATTTTTCACTTACAAAGTAAAACATGTGATTGGGGATGGTTCACACGAAGTGCAACGCAATCATTTATTATTAGAAAAATATATTGGCATTGAGTTTCCAAAACCAAAATTATATCCTTCTCTCGCACAACAAGAAAAAATAAAACAATACACACAAACTTCTTTTGTTTGTATGGCACCGGCATCCGTATGGTTTACAAAACAATTACCACAACACAAATGGGTTGAACTTTGTAATTTAATTTCTCCCGAAAAAAATATTTATTTAGTAGGCGCAAAAGGTGATGAAGCTTTGTGCGAGGAAATAAAAAATAAATCTACCAATAAAAACATAATCGTTCTCTGCGGAAAACTATCATTACTCGAATCTTGCGCATTAATGCAATACGCACAAATGAATTACGTTAATGATTCTGCTCCGCTGCATTTAGCATCTTCCGTAAACGCACCGGTAACTGCATTTTATTGTTCAACCATAAAAGATTTTGGTTTTTATCCGCTTTCAGATAATTCTAAAATAATTGAAATCACTACTCCCCTCTCTTGCCGCCCTTGCGGTTTGCACGGTTTTAAAGAATGTCCGCAAAAACATTTTAAGTGCGGGAATGAAATACAGTTGGCAGGAGGCAGTTTTAAGTAAGCAGTTAATACAACGGTTATCTAACAAGTTGCAAGAACCCCCTGTAAGCAGTATCCTTAACTTTTACAATAAAATAATATGTTCCATCAGGCGCATTCTCTCCGTGAACTGTTTTCCCATCCCATCCATGATTACGTGAAACAGAATTAAACAACAAGGAACCCCATCTGTCGTAAATTTGCAAAGAGAAATTTTCATTCGGACAAACACCGGGAATATAAAACACTTCATTTTTTCCATCACCGTTAGGAGAAAATACATTTGGTATTTTTGCAGTTTCTATACAAGGTTGTGAATAAACCAATAACACATCACTGCCCGCACAGCCTGATTGATCGTAAACGGTATACACATACATAACCGTATCGCCCGTGCCCATTACCTGCACATGCTGACAAGTACCACATGTAATATTTGAACTTGGCGTCCAATTATAAGTGTATGGTGTAACACCACCGCTTACACTTGTTGTAATTATACCAAAACTATCTGGCGGCAATGTAATTATATGCGGGCTGATTGAAACATTTAAAATAGTTGTCACCGTTACAGCACCTGTTAAATTAGCTGCCGGAAGCAAACACAAAGAACCGTTAGGAAGTGTATTACCCAACGAAAGAATAGGGTTAAATGAACCTTGTCCGGTATAAGTATGCACAATAGAATCTCCGCCATTTACTAAAATACCATCTCCAAAATCCCAAATATATTGTTGCGAGTTTCCGCTATTACCTACAAATGTTACAGTAAGTGGATTACATCCGCTATTGGGAGAAAAAGAAAATGTTCCTACAGGTCCGGGCACTACGATTATACTGTCTTTTTTGATTGTATCCTTACATCCACCCGCATTTGTAACAATGAGAGAAGCGTTGTAAATACCGGGTTGCACATACGTATAAGTTGGATTTTGCAAATTAGAACTTGCGCCGTTACCAAAATCCCAATAATAATTAGTTACAAATCCTTGCGAAGAATCTTGAAAAGCAACTTGTAAAGTTCCGCAACCTGCGTTTAAAATATTTGGTATTGCCATATTAGCAGTAGGTTTTAATATTCTTACTTTATGAATAATAAAATCTGTACAACCATTTGTATCAACCACAGTTAATTTTACCGTGTAATAATTATCCGCGCTGTAAGAATGTGTGACAACAGGGCTTGCATTCGGAATAATTGTTCCGTCACCAAAATCCCACGTGTAATGAGGTCCTACGGAATTTGTAGTGCTTGCATCAAAGGTCAGCACATCTCCTCTGCAGGCAAAAGTATCGAGTGTAAATGCAGGAACAGGAAAAGTTGGTTTAATATAATTAATGATTGTGAGTGAATCCCAACAACCGTTAACATCTTTCACACTCATAATTACACTGTAAACTCCCGGTGTTGTGTAAGTGTGCGCTATACTATCGTTGTTTGTAAAAAGAATTGTTCCGTCACCAAAAGTCCATCTCCAAATTACCAGTGCAGAATCTGATTGTGTTGTATCAATAAATGTTACCGGAAATGGCGTGCAACCGGTTAATGTGTCAGCGTAAAAATGCGGAATTGGTCCGAGTGATTTTATAATTCCTGTGACGGTATTTTTGCAACCGTTTACATCTGTAATAACAAGCGAAACTGTATAGGCGCCGGGCAAGTTATATGTGTAAGAAGGATTATTTATCAATGAAGAATCGGCTAATGTGGTGAGGTCTCCAAAATTCCAATAATAAGAATTTGCGTCTTGCGATGTACTTGTAAAAGTAGGTGTAAACGCATAACAACCCTGATTAGATGGCAGGGTATAACTTGCAATGGGTTGTGCAATTGTAAATGAACTGGTGATTGTATTATTACAACCCGTTGCGTAATTGTATGCAGTGAGTGTTACTGTTTTAGGACCCCGTGTTATATAAGTATGTGTTGGATTTATGGTATTGGAAGAATCCACATTTCCATCACCAAAATCCCAAAACAAAGAATCTGCTCCTTCTGACTGACTCGCAAAATTAACTGTAAAATAATTTATACAACTTAGTGAGTAAGTAAACACTGCTTTGGGCGGAAGAATAACTACTTTTTTAATGACAGAAGTATCAGAGCAACCATTATTGTACACAACAAGTTTCACTTGATACGTACCGGTATCGCCATAAACGTGCGTTGAATTTGGTAAATTACTGCTTGCACCGTCACCAAAAATATAATGCCAACCTGTTGCATTGAGCGAAGAATCTGTAAAATTAACTATCATGCCATAACACACCGTATCGCTTGCTATAATAAAATTAGCTGTTGGCTGAATACCTGTCTTTACGCAACTATTACAAACAAAAGTATCTCTGCAACCATTTGTTGTTTGCACAACTAATGTAGATGTAAATACTCCTACTGTTGTGTAAGTATTATTTGATGTTGGAACACCTGTTGTGCCTGAGTTTCCATCACCGTAAGTCCATGAATAAGTAGTGATAGGATCAATTGAACTTGTGCTTCCGCTGGTAAAAGTTACTGTTAATGGAATACATCCGCTATCGGGCAATGCCGTAAAATTTGCGACAGGCGGAGAGATAATAATGAAACTATTTTTTACGATAGAATCTGTACAAGTTCCGGTTGAATTAGTTGCGTGTAGTGTAACCGTGTAAGTTCCCGGCGCTGTATATACGTGCAGAGGGTTTGTTGAAGCAGAATTATTTCCGTCACCAAAATTCCAACTATACGTAGTAGCACCGGTAGAAGTATTTGTAAAGGTTACCGGAAAAGGCGTTGAACAAGCTACCATCGTATCGGCCGAAAAAGCTGCAACCGGAGTTTGATTTACAGTAACAATTCCTGTTGAATTACCCGAACAGCTATTTGCATCGGCCGATGAAAGCGCAACGGTATACGTTCCTGCTGCTGTGTAGGTGTAAACCGGGCTAATACCCGTGGAAGTATTTCCATCGCCAAAATTCCAGTTAGCAGTTGTGGCACTGGGGACAGAAGTATTTGTAAATGTTATTGGTTGCCCCGTACAAACCACTGTAGGTGTTGCGGCAAAACTTACGTTGATGTTTTGTATTACAATTTGATTTGGTACAAGCACTGTATCTACACAGCCTCCCTGATTTACTATTAGTGAAACAGAATAGGAACCGGCAACAGTATAAGTAGTTGTTGGATTTTGTGTCGTAGAAGTATTTCCGTTACCAAAATTCCACGCATAGGTTGTTGGTCCGGACGAAGCAGATGTATTTGTAAAATTTACATTGAGCGGAGCTGTGCAAGCAACTAAAGGAGACGCAGTGAATGAAGCATTGGGCGGGGCAATAACAGTAATGTATTTTATTACTGCACTTGGAGTACACATGTTTGTATCAGTAATAATTAAACTAACCGGATAATTACCTGCCGCATTATAGGTATGTGTTACAGAAGTGTTTGTAGTTAATTGTGTGTTGCCATCTCCAAAATCCCATGCCCATGTAGCAATTGGTGGTCCTCCGGCGGAAATAATTGTTGCATCATTAAAAGTAATTGTTTGCCCTATACATGCTGTATAGTTGCTTGCTGTAAAATTTTCGAGGGGCTTATTATAAACAACAATATAATTTGGTTTTACTATGGTACTGGTAGTACTCCCATTCGTAACTGTAAGCGTTACGCTATATACTCCGGGATTAGAATAGGTTGCTCCCGGGTTTTGGCCGGTAGATGTATTTAAATTTCCAAAATTCCAACTCCATGCTGTTGGGCCTCCTGTGGAAAGGTCGTTAAAATTTACAATGAGGGGGGCACAACCTCTTTTTGGAGAACCCGAGAAATTTGCATTAACCTGGGCAAATAAGGCGCCCGAAAGAAGTACAAACGCACAAACTGCAAAAAATAAAATATTTTTTTTCTTTTCAGGCAAACAGTAAGTATAATATAGTAAAGATACACTTTTTTCGAGATATTATAAATAGAAGGGTTTCCGTTTACCAACAAGCTATTGTTAGGCCTTTGGCAGCGTAAAAATAAAGGTAGTGCCTTTACCAAATTCGCTGCTAACTATAATAGTTTGTCCGTGAGCTTCTATGATATGTTTTACAATTGATAAACCTAATCCGGTTCCGCCCTGCTCGCGGCTGCGACCTTTATCTACCCGATAAAAACGTTCAAACAAACGCGGTAAATGTTTTGGGTCAATGCCAATTCCATTATCACTTACCGTAATGGTAATTTTATCTTTGTCGTACGCTATCGCAATTAACGTTTCTCCATTATCTTTTCCGTACTTAATAGAGTTACTTAACAAATTGGAGAGCACTTGTCTCATACGAAATCTATCTGATGCCGTTTTTATATTTTCTTTTTCCGCGTTAATTTTTAAGCTGATGTTTTTCTTTGCCGCCTGTATTTCAATCTGACTACAAATATCTTTTACCTGCTCAACAATATTAAAATTTTCTATATCGAGCGAGAGCGTTCCGCTTTCCAATTGAGAAATCGTTTCTAAATCGTCGATGATGTGAATCATTCTGTCAACACTTCTATCGGCACGTTTCAGGTAATCTAAATTTATTTTCGGGTCGTTTATTCCGCCATCAATTAGGGTGGAAATATATCCTTGTATATTAAAAATGGGAGTTTTTAATTCGTGAGAAACATTTCCCAAAAACTCTTTTCGGTAATTTTCTAATTTTTGCAAATGCTCTAATTCTTTTTGTCTTTCGTTAGAAAGATGAATAATTTCTTCGTTAAAACGTTCGATGGGGTCTGATACATCGCTTACAAAATCAATGTCGGTCGGTATGTGTCCTTCCGGTCTGAATTCACGTAGTTTATTGAGTGTTGCGTCTATTCTGCCAAAAATAATTTTTTGATAGAAAAAATTAAAAAACAAAAAAGAAAGTGAAAACGAAAAGAAAAAAACAATAAGTAAAATATAAAGCGGGAAATCTACATGAAGAAAATAAAATAATCCCCACAGCGAAAAACACAACAAGCCGGAAAAAAAAGCGCAGTATTGTAAAAATATGGATGTGTTTTTATTATTCATTACAATCTAAACCGCTTAAGGCTGAATGAAAGGAATCAACCCACGTATGCCCATATCTACAACAGTATCGGCAGCGGGTTCATAATAACTATCTCCGCCATGCTCTACCCACTCAAAACTTTTATTGGTAGAAAGAGAAACTACCAGTACTACATCTTTTGTTTCATTACCCGTAATCGTGAACAATTGAAAAGCACCTCCGGAATTTCTAAACTGCCCTGTTGCCAAACATGAACCCGCAGGAATTGGAGATGTTGCAAATAATGGATTTACCACTGTAGTTGCACCCGAAGGAGCCTGGCCAAAAGCTGTATAAGTTGTGCCTAACACAGTAGTCTCAAAACCCCAGTACCCCTGAAGTTTATTTAGGTTAACCGCAACGGTTTGTGTTTTTATTTTATATGAATTGATGTACGTGTTATACCCGATGAAAGAAGCAATTGTTCCCGTTCCCAACCCATTACCGGGTATTGAACTTGATTTATAAGTTATATCATAATTTTGATAGGCCAGTGAAACACGCAACCATTTATAGGTTCCGGCAGGGACAGAAGATAATGGAACAGAATAAAATTCTTCATTATTACCAACAACTTTGCATTTATCAAAATCAATAGCAGTAGTAAATGTTCCGGTTGTAATACCTGTTGTTACCTCACTGGCTTTATACAACACAACTCCTTGCCCTAGTCCGGTCATATCAGATTGTGCCATTTCAATGTAATGTCCACTCATGCCATTAAAACGCGGTGATTGCCCCCGATGATTTGAAGGCATCAATGTATCAGTTTGTCCAAATCCATTAAGTCTTACTTGGGTTGAATCAAATTTAAATTTAAAAATTAAACGGGGTGCTGCAGGTGGAGTTCCGCTTGTTGTTTTTGTATCTTTTTTGCAGGAAGCTAAAACAAAAATTATTGCGATTGATACTAAAATTAATTTTTTTTGCATGATGTATTTTTTTATGTTTTTGTATTCTAGAATTTTTGATTTCATTTTTTTACTTTTCATTTTTAAGGCTTTAGTCCGTATTTATTACTGTATTTTTTATAAAGTTCTTGCTGAATATTTGTCAGCATTAATTTTTTTCCGTTTATAAATGCTAAGATAACATTATTTGTTTTTATATCCAGCGCATCACCTGTACTGATAAAAAAGGAAGCATTTTTTCCCACTTCTATCGTGCCAATTTCTTTATCTACTCCCAAAATTTTTGCAGAACTTGAAGTGATAGCTGCTATAGCTTGTTCGTTGCTTAGTCCGTACGCACGCGCTGTTCCCGCCTGAAAACAAAGGTTACGCGCATTTTGTCCTTCCTGGTCTCCTTCGTTTTGCAGACAAAAAAGCACACTGTCTTTTTGCAATAAGTACGCCAGTTTGTAAGACAAATCAACATCCGCAAAATCAGAACTCGGTAAACTGTGCACGCGACTAAGCATTACCGAAAAATTATTTTGCTTTAACAATTTGGTTACTTTCCATGAATCTTGTCCGCCCACTAAAACAGGTTTTTTAATTTCGAATTGCTTTGCAAAATTTACAGAAGCAATTACATCTTTCACATAATCGGCATGTATATATAAATTTTGTGTGCCTTCAAAAACACCACGCATAGCTTCGTAGCGAAGATTTTTTTCTTCCTGATTTTTTTCTGCACAATACGCTTTAGCATCAGCAAAAAACTTTTTCAATTCGTTTGTCTGCTCATCGTATTTTGTATTTCCGGTTGTTGGCACAGTAGGGCCTTCTATGTCAAATCGCGCTCTGAAAGTAATTTTCGGAAAATTTAAATGAACTCCGTCATCCTTTTTCAAAACAGCATCTTCCCAATTCCAACCATCAAGCGCCATAATACTTGAGGTACCGCTAATTGTGCCGTTATGCGGAGTAGCTTGCTCAAATAAAATACCATTGGTACGTACAGTAGGAATTACTTTACTCTCTGCGTTAAATGCAATCAGCGAACGAACATGTGGATTATATCCTCCAACTTCATTAAAATCGTTCGTGGCGCGTACAGCATCAACTTCAGTTAAGCCAAGCGTTGTAATAGGAGCAATAAACCCCGGATAAGCATGCGCATAACTTAAGGTGATGGTTGTGTCGTACGCATTGCTGCTAAGTTTAATGACACTTCCATCGGCAACCAAAGTAATTTTACCTTCTTTAAAACCAATTACTCCGTTTTCAATTACTTTTCCGTTCCCTACATGAATAGTTAAGCCCGTAACTAAAATAGATTTGCTTTGCTTGGCGGCAGGAATAGGAGTTTGAGCAATTAAGAATGCAGAATTAAGAATTAAGAATGCCGCAAACGTTTTCAATTTAAATTTTTTCATTTCAATATTTTTTAATTCTGAATTCATAATTCTTAACTCTTAATTAAATTAATCTCTTTCCATTGTATCACAGTGATATAAAATATGTCTTTTTAATTGGGGCTTCTGCGTGTTAGCACCGTTTTGTTTTTCCTTCACCATTTTTTGAATGATGCGTGAGCGTTCTTTTTTAATTTCTTCTCGCAGCTTTAAATCTTCGTCGGCATCAAAATAAATTATTCCGTCGATGATGGTTTTATCTACTTTTGCGTTAATTGAAAGCGGGTTATCTGTCCACAAAACCACATCGGCAACTTTACCAACTTTTATACTTCCTACTTTATCATCCACATGTAACATCTTTGCAGGATTTAATGTAACAAGTTTCATTGCTTCTTCTTCCGTCAATCCACCGTACTTAATTGCTTTGGCTGCTTCCTGGTTTAATCTTCTTCCCATTTCCGCATCATCGCTGTTAACTGCCGTTACAATTCCCATTTTTGTTAATACGGCCGAGTTGTAGGGAATAGCATCCATCACTTCCATCTTGTAAGCCCACCAATCAGAGAATGTAGAAGCAGCGGCACCGTGCGCTTTCATTTTATCGGCAACTTTATATCCTTCTAAAATATGTGTAAAGGTGTTTATTTTAAAACCCATGCTGTCTGCAACGTGCATGAGCATATTAATTTCGCTTTGCACGTAAGAGTGACAAGTGATAAATCTTTTCTTATTTAAAATTTCCACCAGCGCGTCCAGTTCAATATCTCTTCGCGGTGCAATTTTTAATTTGTCTTTGCTCTCGTTAAATAATTTCCATTTTGCTTCGTATTCTTTGGCGCGAGTGAAATAATCGTAATACACCTGCTCTACTCCCATTCTTGTTTGCGGGAAACGCACAATATTCATATCTCCCCAGTTACTTTGTTTTACGTTTTCTCCCAACGCAAATTTGATGAAGCCATCCCATTTTTCATACTCCATTTCTTCGGGCGCTAATCCCCAACGAAGTTTTATTAATTGTGTTTGTCCGCCAATAGCATTGGCAGAGCCGTGTAATAAATGTGCACAGGTAACTCCACCTGCAAGCTGACGATAAATATTTATGTCTTCGCTGTTCACTACATCTGTAATACGAACTTCAGCACTTGATGATTGCGCTCCTTCATTTACTCCTTCGCTTATTGCAATGTGCGAGTGCTCATCAATAATTCCGGCGGTAAGATGTTTTCCTTTTGCATCTATGGTTTTTGCGAAAGCTCCTTTAGGTGCGTCGATGTTTGGCGCTATGCGTACAATTTTTCCGTCCACAATATAAATATCTGTCTCTTTTAAAATTCCGTCTGCTTCATTGGTCCAGATAGTTGCATTTTTTATTAGAATCGATCCCAATCTGTTTTTGTATTTCTGAATGATGTTTTCTTTCGTTTCCGGGCGACCATAAGAACCGAAGGGATAAAACACTTCACCAATTGTAGGAATTTCTTTTTTCTTATCCTTCACTTCTTTCTTTTTCGACTTGTAATCTCCGATTTTTGTGAGTGTGGCATCGTACCAATTTCCGTTACCTGATTGGCATTTCCCTACAAATAAAGGCGCGGTGTAATTCAAATCAAAACGCTCGAGTGTGACAGAATCTTTATAAAAATAAAAATTGATGGCGTTGTTTTTAAAAATTGCAAACAGATTTGTTTTGCTTGTATCTTTCAAAATAATACTTGCTTTTAAGGTATCTGTTCCCGACTCTATTTCAATTTTGTATTTAAGATTATTGTAAGAAATTTCGTATTGCCCAGGAAAATTCGGAGCGTTTATATCGTTAATGCGATATGGATTTCCGTTTACCCAGTTTTCGTAAATAATTGCTTCTTCTTCAAAAATATTTTTCGAGGTGATAATGAAATTAGCTGTCATTCCCTTTTTAAGTGAACCAATTTTATCACTCATACCAAGCATCTCTGCCGGAATAGTTGTTAAAGTTTTTAGCGCATTTTTTTCAGTGAGTCCATACTGAATTGCTTTGCGCAAATTTTTCAGAAATTTGGTTTTATCTTTTAAATCGGCTGTTGTAATGGCAAAAGGAACGAAATTATCCTGCAGGAATTTTGCGTTGGCAGGGGCCATTTCCCAGTGTTTTAAATCGCCCGTCTCTATTAACTCCGCCTCGTAAGGATCTTCCGCATCATAGGCATCAGGGAAATTTAAAGGCACAATGTATTTGCAATTTGTTAACTCAATATCGTGTATGCGCTGGTATTCATCTCCTTTTCCTTTAATGATATATTTTATTTTAAACTCGTCGCCTAGTTTATCGGCACGCAATGCATTTAATTTATTGCTGACTTCAAAAATTGCAGGAAGTGATTGTAGATTATTAAATGCTTCCAATGAAATATTGTATTCGGCCGACCTCACCGCCGACCCCTCTCCTGCAGGAGAGGGGAGAGTTTTGTACCACTGCGCGTCGTAATATGTTTGTCGCAACAAAGCAATACTTCCCATAAGTGAAGAAGGATAATCCTGCGTTGAACTTCCTTTACTGAAAGAATAAAACGCAGCTGCTTTATCTTTCAAAATATTTTCGTTTTCTTTTTTCCGTGTGTTCAATAAAACAATGGCGCCGCTTCCTCTTACAATTCCGTCTTTGTTAGAAGTAAGTACTGTACCAAAACCCAACTTACGTAACGTATCAGCCTTTGTTTCGTTATTGGTAAAAAGTTTATCAGCTTCTACATCTGCTTTTACAGACTGGTTCCATCCGTAAGCACCTTTGATATTGCTTTCCATTTGCGGCGAACCAAAAGAACGCTGTATAGGTTTTGCTTCGGGCATACCATAATCGCTGTACATTTCAATAAAAGAGGCGTACACATGTTTTCCTTTTAAATCGCTTACAATTGCTCCTTTAGGAATAGTTACTTTCTCTGCCGCGTCAATAATTTGTCCGTCTTTAACAAGCAGCATAGCATTATTGATAGTAACTTCTGCATCTACATGCAAAGTGCAATTGGTAAAAGCGTAGTAATTATGATTTGGATTTGGAGCACCGTTTGTGGGGAAGGTTTGTGTTTGAGAAATTAAAAATAAAGAATTAATAATTAAGAATAATGAAAAGAGTTTTTTCAATGAAATCATGGCTTAGCTTTTAAGGGTACTAAAATAAGGAAAAGGTTTCAGGTAGTAATAACCTTAATTTATACTTCTTCCGGGTCGAAATAAGGGGTACTTAAACTATTTTTTTAATAACCCGTAAATGGTGAGAATATTTCTTCGTATCAACATTAAAAATGCCGTAGTGGTCAAATTTATCTACACGGACTTTACCTGCAGCATGAATAATTTTGTTGTCGTCAAGAACAATTCCAACATGAATAATTTTTCCTTCCTCATTATCAAAAAAAGCTAAATCTCCCGGCTGTGCTTCTTCTACAAACGAAAGTGAAAGCCCGAGTGTAGCTTGCTGAGATGCGTCGCGCAATAATTTAAAACCGTTAAGCTTATAAACTAGTTGAGTAAAACCGGAGCAATCTATTCCAAACGGAGAACGACCACCCCACAAATAGGGGGAATTTAAAAAAGTAAAAGCTGTTGAAACAATTTTTTTTCGATCGATGTGTTTTTCATCGGGCAAAATATTCTCTCCTGAAAATTCATACGCTTGATTTTCTATTGAGAATTTTTTATTTTTAAAAAAAGGAATAGTACTTCCAATAACTATAGGAAAAAAAACATCAGAATTTTTGTGATGAAGTAATTGTACCGGTTCTATAGAAATTACCTGCTCATTCTTTTCAAGTTCATTAAATGTTTCAGGTTTTATGGGAAGAAATTGCTTATTGCTAATCCAACACTCGTATTCATCAAAAGCGGTTTTTATATGCAGCCATTCTTCGGTTTCTGCTAAAATAGTAAAATGCTCTCCAAATAAAAGTTGCGTAACCATTTCGCTTCGGTGCGTTGGCTCTTTTCTGCAGGGCACTATACTTTGGTTACAAATTCCGAACATTTTACAAGGTACGAGGTTTGAAGTGAATAAAAATTACATTCTCTCAATAACAATAGCGCTTGCACCGCCACCGCCGTTACAAATTCCGGCAGCGCCGTAACGCGCTTTTTGTTGCTGTAGCACATGCAATAATGTAACTACAATGCGCGAACCTGATGAACCTAAAGGATGGCCAAGTGCAACTGCACCGCCATTGATATTTACTTTCTTAGCATCTAAATTCATCAATCTGTTATTGGCAATTGATACAACAGAGAATGCTTCGTTGATTTCAAAGTATTCTATATCACTCATTTTTAATCCGGCTTTTGCAACCGCAGCAGGAATCGCTTTAGCAGGTGTAGTAGTAAACCACTCAGGTGCTTGCTCTGCATCAGCGTAAGCTAAAATTTTTGCCAATGGTTTTAATCCTAATTTCTCTGCTTTTTCTTTGCTCATTAAAACCAACGCAGAAGCACCATCATTTAAAGTAGATGCATTTGCAGCAGTAACCGTACCTGCTTTATCAAATACAGGTTTTAGCTGAGGAATTTTATCGAAACTAACTTGTTTGTATTCTTCATCTTCAGAAATTGTAACATCTCCTTTACGGGTAGAAACAACTAAAGGAACTACTTCATCCGTAAATTTTCCTGTTTTCCATGCATTAGCTGCACGCGTATACGATTCAATTGCAAAAGCATCTTGTTCCTCACGCGTAATTTTCATGTCCTTAGCACAAAGCTCTGCAGAGTTACCCATATGATTTTGATGATACACATCTGTTAACCCATCTTTCACCAATCCATCTATTACAACGCCATTACCTAAACGATAACCGTTACGGGCATTTTCTAAATAGTATGGAGTAGCAGTCATGTTTTCCATTCCACCTGCAACAACAACATCTGCATCGCCCAACATAATATTTTGTGCGGCAATAATTACAGACTTCATTCCTGATGCACAAACTTTATTAACGGTTGTACACTGTGTTTCATTTGGCAAGCCTGCAAATTTTGCAGCCTGACGCGCAGGAGCCTGTCCTAAATTTCCTTGCAACACACAACCCATATAAACTTGCTGCACTTCAGAAGGAGCCAGTTTAATTTTTTCTAATGCCCCTTTTATAGCAGCTGCGCCTAATTTTGTAGCCGAAACTGTTGAGAATGCTCCGTTAAACGAACCAATTGGTGTTCTTACTGCCGATACTATATATACTTCTTTCATATTAAATTTTTTAATTTTTTGACCAGTCAAAAGTAGCTTTTTAAAGGAATTAAAGAAATAAATTAGACTAATGGTTATTAACTACAAATAACAATGCCCATAGTTCCGTAGGAACTTGATATTGGTAACATAAAACCTAAAAAAAAACCTTGTGCCGTAGGTACAAAACGGTAGCGTACCTACGGCTCGCTGATATCTTTCCCTGTAGTTTATTACCGTTATTCAGTCCTTACAGGACTTATTAAAAAAACTTTGTTCCTTAGCGGCTTTGTAGTAAAATTATGTCCAAACCTTTGTCCCCTCAGTACAATTTTTGCAAATATCTATTTCCTTACGGGATTTTAGAACAGAAGAGCGGAAAGTATTATAAGCATTACTATACCAAATATCTTTAAAAGAAGTTTGTTGTACGTCACCCAAACGATGTTGCGCATCTTTATCAAAACAACAAGGTACTACTTTTCCGTCCCAAGTAATTACACAACCGCTCCACATGCGCCAGCAATGATTCAATAATTTATTTTTGATGCGGTAAGTTCCGTCTGCATTTTTTTTATAACGACTATACTCAATGTTATCGGGAATTAAATTACTTCCGTTTTCAAACTCATTAATCTGAGCTGTTTTAAATTTTATTTCATCAGCACCTAATTCTTTTGTGAGTCGCTTTGCTTCTTCTATTTGATGTTCGTTAGGTTTAACAACCAAAAACTGAAAAACGATATAAGGCGTTTTACTTTTTAATTGCTTTTTCCATTTAATAATATTTTTTGTTCCCTCTAAAACTTTATCAAGTTTGCCCCCTACTCTGTATTGTTCATACACTTCTTGTGTGGTTCCGTCAATAGAAATAATTAATTTATCGAGACCTGATTCTATTGTCTTACGCGAATTTTCATCATCTAAATAATGTGCGTTAGTAGAAGTAAACGTATAAATATTTTTATTGGATGCGTATTTAACCATATCCAAAAAATCCGGATTTAAGTAAGGTTCTCCCTGAAAATAAAAGGTAAGATAGATTAGTGTGTCGCTTAATTCATCAATAATTTTTTGGAAGAATTTTTTTTCGAGCATTCCGGTTGGACGCGTAAAAGAACGCAGACCACTGGGGCATTCCGGACAACGAAGGTTACAACTCGTAGTAGGTTCAAAATTTAAAGACAATGGTAAACCTGCCTGTTTATTTTTTTTTACAATTTTTGAATAGTGATAGGAAGCAAATACCTTAATTGCATTACTCAATTTTTTCAATGAGAGTTTTTTTAGAACAGGTATGTTTTCGGTAAAACTCATTATACACGAATGCCCATTATCAGCACATCATCTACTTGTTGCAATTCACCTTTCCATTTATCAAAATTAGTAGAAAGAATTTCATGTTGTTCTTTCATTGATAAATTATGATTCGCAAGTAGTAATTCTTCCAGTTGTTTGTATTTGAATTTTTTTCCTTTTTCTCCGCCAAACTGATCGGGATAACCATCTGTAAAAACATAAATAGTATCTCCTACACTAACTTGTAGCTTATGTGTAGTAAATGGTTTTCCGAAATCTGTTTTACCAATGGGCTGCTTATCAGGTTTAGTTTCGGTTATTTTTCCCTCCCCCTTGCCCCCTCCGGAGGGGGATACGATCCAAAGTGGATTGTTTGCTCCTGCCCATAATAATTCGTTGGTATTTTTATTCCAAACACACAAACTAATATCCATACCGTCTTTTACCTCATTCTCACTTTTTTCAAATGTTTCAACAACCAACTCTCTTACTTTGGTTAAAATTTCTCCGGGTTGCAATAAATTAAATTCTTTTACGGCTCTATTCAAAGCATTAGAACAAATAACACTAACCATTGCTCCGGGAACACCATGTCCCGTACAATCGCAGGCAGCAAAAAGGACCTCACCCCGGCCCTCTCTCACAGGAGAGGGAGTATAAATCCAATAAAAATCTCCTGCAACAATATCTTTGGGCTTATAAAAAATAAATGATTGGGGAAGCGAAACATTAATAATTCCCGCAGAAGGCAAGATACCATTCTGAATATGTTTTGCGTATTCTATGGAATCGGTAATCTCTTTATTTTTTTCAGATACAAGTTCATTCATGCTTACAAGAGCCGCTTCGTATTCTTCGTTAGCAGCTTTAAAATAATAGGTTATAAAATACGTAACAACAGCCGCGCAGATAATATTTAATGTACGAAAAAAACCTATTTCTTCATCCGTAAGAATAAGCAGGGGAATAACAGAAGGTTGTAATTTTTTCAAAATAATTATAGAAGCAATCATTACAAAAAGATAAAACAAAGCAATTTTTTTGTTTTTGAAAATAATAAGCGGCATGGCCACTAATGCTATAAACAGCGCCTCACTAAAAGTATCCCCGGTATAAAGCGTAAAAAAATCAATACACAAGGAAACAATTACAATAGCAAAATGCTTTGCCAGCATATAGAATTGCTTATACAAAAGAAATAAATCAATGGCCACAAATAATTCCATTATAATAAGAAATGGAATAAACGTATAAATTCCCAACACTATCTCAGTAACAAAATAGGAAAACAGAACCAGGAAAGAAATAAAATTTAGTCGGCACAAAAGTTTAATGCGCCTGGCTTCTTCCGGAATTAAATCGGGAGAATAACCCATGTTAGAAATAAAATTCCAGAGTTTTTTCATTCTTTAATCGTAATCCGGAATTAAAAACCGGAATTTTTTTACAAAGGAATATTTCCGTGTTTCTTTTTGGGAAGTACTGCTACTTTATTCTCCAACATTTTAAATGCTTTGATAAGTTTAGCTCTTGTCTCCTCGGGTTTTATCACTTCATCAATAAATCCACGCTCGGCAGCACGATAAGGGTTCGCAAACATAGTTTGATATTCTGTTTCCTTTTCTTTCAACTTAGCGTCTTTATCTTTTGCCGTTGCAATTTCATTCTTAAAAATAATTTCAGCCGCACCTTTAGCTCCCATCACAGCAATCTCAGCACTTGGCCATGCGTAATTCATATCAGCACCAATGTGTTTGCTATTCATAACATCATATGCACCGCCATAAGCCTTACGTGTAATAACCGTTACACGTGGCACAGTTGCTTCGCTAAATGCATATAATAATTTCGCACCATTGGTAATAATGGCGTTCCACTCCTGATCGGTGCCCGGTAAAAAGCCCGGCACATCAACAAACACCAGAATAGAAATATTAAAACAATCACAAAAACGAACGAAGCGGGCAGCTTTTTGTGCAGAATGAATATCAAGTACACCAGCTAAAACAGCCGGTTGATTGGCAACAATTCCAATACTTTTCCCTGCTAAACGGGCAAAACCTACAACGATGTTCTCAGCATAATGTTTATGCACCTCACAAAAAGTATCTGTATCAATTGTACCGTTGATCACTTCACGCATATCATAAGGTTGATTGGCGTTTTCGGGAATAATTTTATTTAATTCAAGACGGGTTTCATTTCCGTTACTTTGATAAGGAACAGACGGAGCATCTTCTTCGCAGTTTTGCGGAACGTAACTTAAAATTTGTTTCAATGTATTTATGCACTCGATTTCATTGGCACAGGCAAAATGAGTAACACCGCTTTTTGTTGCATGCGTCATAGCTCCGCCTAATTCTTCGCTGGTAACTTCTTCATGTGTTACTGTTTTCACAACGTTTGGCCCGGTGACAAACATATAAGACGTATTCTCAACCATCAAAATAAAATCTGTCATGGCAGGAGAGTAAACCGCACCACCGGCACAAGGACCCATGATGGCAGACAATTGAGGAATTACTCCCGAAGAAAGTACATTCTTATAAAAAATATCTGCATATCCTCCCAAAGAAACAACACCTTCCTGTATACGTGCACCACCACTATCGTTTAATCCTATAAGCGGGGCGCCGTTTTGCATAGCTAAATCCATCACTTTACAAATTTTCTCTGCATGCGTTTCAGAAAGCGAGCCTCCAAAAACTGTAAAGTCCTGAGAGAAAACATAAACCAATCTTCCATTAACAGTTCCGTATCCGGTCACAACTCCATCTCCTAAATATTTTTCTTTCTCTAAACCAAAATCATTACTACGATGCGTAACCATCATGCCAATTTCTTCAAAGCTGCCTTCATCCATTAAAAAATGTACACGTTCTCTTGCCGTAAGTTTTCCTTTTTTATGTTGCGCTTCTATACGTTTTGCACCTCCGCCCAAAAGAGCTTCGGCCTTTTTCTGTTCGAGTTGCTTAATTTTATCTTTCATGTGTTTGATATCTGCCATACAAAGAAAACAATCTTTTCGGTTGTTTAAAAACCTATTTATAGCCCTAAAAAATGACTTTGTCTAACATTTTTGACAGTAAGTAATTAATCCTTAACTTCGTAAAGATTGTTTAGTGGGGCTTGTATGATTAAAAAAGAATTACTTTTAGAAGTAAAGAATTTAGTTACCGAGTTTAAAACGGAAAGCGAAACAGTTAAAGCTGTTAACGATATTTCTTTCACGCTGCACCGTGGTGAAACCATTGGTATTGTCGGCGAATCAGGTTCAGGTAAATCAGTAACTGCTTTATCGGCTATGCAACTTATTCCCAGCCCTCCGGGTAGAATTGTTTCAGGAAATATTATTTTTCATTCTGATACCAAAGGTCCGGTTGATTTAACAAAACTTTCTTCTGCAGAAATGCGCAGTTTTCGTGGAAACGAACTGGCTATGATTTTTCAAGAACCTATGACTTCGCTAAATCCTGTTTACACTTGTGGCGAGCAGGTTATGGAAGCCATTATACTTCATCAGAAACTCAGCAAAAAAGAAGCAAGAGAAAAAACACTGGAACTTTTTAATAAAGTAAAATTACCAAGGCCAGAGCAAATTATTGATTCGTATCCGCATCAGGTTTCAGGCGGACAAAAACAAAGGGTAATGATTGCCATGGCTATGAGTTGCAATCCCAGTATACTTATTGCCGATGAGCCTACAACCGCACTTGACGTTACTGTACAAAAAACAATACTCGATTTAATGCTTGATTTACAACGCGAGCAAAACATGGGCATTTTATTTATTACACACGATCTTGGCGTTATTGCCGAGTTGGCCGATAAAGTTGTGGTGATGTACAAAGGGCAAATTGTTGAACAAGGTTCTGTTGTAGAAATTTTCAGTAACCCGCAGCATCCTTATACAAAAGGTTTACTGGCTTGTCGCCCTCCTTTAGATAAACGTTTATATCATTTGCCTACCGTATCTGACTTTATGGAGTTAGACGGGCAAGGAAATATCATTGAGAAATCGCAAACTGTACAAGAAGCTCTTACTAGCGCAACTGTAACAATTGAAGAACGAAAAAATTGGCACGCTGAATTATATCAGCGACCAAAAATTTTAGAACTGCATAATATTAAAACATATTTTCCTATCAATAAAAGTTTGTTCGGAAAAGCAAGAGAATTTGTAAAAGCCGTTGATGATATTTCTTTTGATGTGTACGAAGGAGAAACACTTGGTTTGGTTGGAGAATCGGGTTGCGGAAAAACAACTTTAGGAAGAACTATTTTACGTTTAGTTGAACCTACATCAGGATTAATTACTTTTAAGAAACAGGATATTACCAATATTCCTAATGAAGAAATGCGGCACTTGCGAAGGGATATGCAAATTATTTTTCAGGATCCTTACTCATCACTTAACCCGCGCATAACAATAGGTGAAGCTATTATGGAGCCTATGAAAGTACATCGTATGTACAAAAATGACAGGGAACGTAAGGAAAAAGTGATGGAGTTGATGGAGAAAGTAAACATGACCTCTCAACAATTTTATCGCTACCCGCATGAGTTTAGCGGAGGCCAACGTCAGCGTATTTGTATTGCGCGTGCTTTAGCATTGAACCCGCAATTTATTATTTGTGATGAATCGGTTAGTGCATTGGATGTTTCTGTACAAGCGCAGGTATTGAATTTGCTGAATGATTTGAAAAAAGAATTTAAGTTTACTTATATATTTATTTCGCACGATTTAAGTGTAGTGAAATTTATGAGTGATAGAATGGTTGTGATGAATGAAGGACGAGTGGAAGAAATTGGAGATGCTGATGATATTTGCAATAATCCAAAGAGTCAGTATACACAAAACCTGATAAATTCAATTCCTAAAGGAAGACTGGAAGATATTATAACTGCTTTAAACCGTAAAAAAGATTTAGCCACTTTATAAATGACATTACGCATTTATACCAAAACAGGCGACAAAGGACAAACCTCGCTCATTGGCGGAACACGCTTACCTAAACATCATATTCGAATAGAAGCTTACGGAGAGGTAGATGAATTAAATTCATGGATTGGTTTGGTACGCGATCAAAAAATTGAAGAAAGACATATTAAAATTTTATTGGAAATTCAGGACAGGCTTTTTACCATTGGCGCTTTATTAGCTTCTGACGGAGAAAGCAAAATGAAGTTGCCTGAAATTAAAGAAGCAGATATTGTATTGTTGGAAAAAGAAATTGACGCAATGGAAACTGGGCTTCCTCCAATGAAAAGTTTTGTTTTGCCCGGCGGAAATACAATCGTTTCTTATTGTCATATCAGCCGTTGTGTTTGCCGCCGTGCCGAACGTTCTGTTTTACGTTTGGCGGAGAATGAAAAAGTAGAAGAACTTATTTACAAATACCTCAATAGGCTTTCCGATTATTTGTTTGTCCTTTCCCGCAAACTCGCTCACGATTTAGGGGCTACCGAAACTCCCTGGGTAGCGAGGGTGTGACCTCACCCTAACCTCTCCACAGGAGAGGGAAATACAACATCTAGTTATAGTAAATCATTTTCAAAAAATCCAACCTCATTATTTATGGATTAAGAATAATCTTTTCCATTTGTAATTATATGTATTTCTCCCTTCTCCTTTGGAGAAGGGTTGGGGATGAGGCTAAAACAAAAACGGCCACCCATTGGGCAGCCGTTCATGCTAAAGATTAAAATCTTATTTCAAATGTTTAGAAATAAGTTTAGCCATGTCAAACATTGACACTTGAGCTTTACCAGCGAAAATTGGTTTCAATTTGTCGTCAGCATTGATGTTACGGCGATTCTTTTTGTCTTGTAGGTTATGTTTTTTGATATAACCCCAAAGTTTTTTAACAACTTCAGTACGTGGAAGTGGTTTGTCACCTACAACTGCAGCTAAATGAGAGCTTGGAGTTAATGGTTTCATGAACGCTGCGTTTGGTTTACGAGCCGTTTTTTTCTTTGCTGCTGCTTTTTTTGCAGGCTTCTTAGTCGCTTTTTTAGCTGCTTTTTTTGCCATGGTTTTTGTTTTTTTTGAGTTGTTAATTAATTTTATGAGGTAAAGATATATGATTTCCCAATACAAAAAACGCTTTTTCCCAATAGTGAAAACAATGTTCATAAGTATTTCCCAATGAAAAAATTGCTTTCCCATTGTTAATTTCCAAAACTTTTAAATATATTGCTCAAATTCTATGACAGAAGACCTCTTACATTTCATTTGGAAATTCAAATTACTGAAGCCAAAAAACCTTTTTTCCATTGGAGAAATGCCTTTATCTATAATAAATTACGGAGAACATAATACACACGCGGGTCCTGATTTTACCAATGCCAGAATTAAGTTGGGAGATACAGAATGGGCCGGAAATATAGAAATACACAAAAGGTCGTCCGACTGGTTTGTTCATAACCACCAGCATGACAGAGCCTATGATAATGTGATTTTGCACGTAGTTTACGAACATGATAAAGAAATTCATAATTCAAAAAACCAACCTATACTCTGCTTCGAATTAAAGGGTTTTATAGAGGAGGATTTGTTTAAACGATACGAACACATATATAAGAGTAAACAAAACATTCCCTGCGGAAAGCTGTTTAGCGAAGTCCCCTCAATTATTAAAGAAGCCTGGTTAGAGCGTATGCTCATTGAGAGATTAGAATCTAAAACGCAATTTATACAGGAGCTTTTTGAATTTACCCGTACTAACTGGGATGAAACCCTATACCTATTACTCTGTAAAAATTTTGGTTTTAAAATAAACGGAGACGCCTTTTTGCAATTAGGGAAATCTGTCCCGTTACATATACTATTAAAACAAGCAAACTCTATTGAGCAAACAGAGTCTCTTTTATACGGACAAAGCGGTTTATTGGATAAAGGCTACAGGGATACATATATAAAGCGTCTGCAAAAGGAATATGCCTATTTAAAGCACAAATACCAATTGCCTGACCCTATTCCGCATACCTGGAAATTTTTACGTTTAAGGCCACGCAACTTTCCCACTATAAGAATTGCTCAATTGGCAAGTTTTGTTTCAAACTACCAACATACCTTTTCAAAAATTATAGAGGCAAGTTCTATTAAAGAAGTCAAAAAACTTTTTCAGACCTCTACTTCTCCTTATTGGAAAAACCATTATGTCTTTGATGAGCAAAGTATAATTGTAGAAAAAAAATTAGGAAATTCCTCTATAGAAAACATACTTATAAATACAGTTTGTCCGCTTTTATTTTTTTACGGTAAAATCCGAAAGGAGGAAGCGCTCTGCGAAAAAGCCCTTGAATGGTTATATACATTAAAACCAGAACACAACAGCATTACCAAAGCATTTGAGCAATTGGGTTATAAACCCGCCACGGCCGGCCATACACAAGCCTTGTTGCAATTGCATAGCTATTTTTGTGAAACAAAAAAATGCCTTAGCTGTGGCATAGGGGCAAGCTTATTAAAATCAAAATAAATTTAGTCCCTCTTATAAGTTAAACCGATATTTAAAATAGAGACTCCATAACCCAGTTCACCAAAAACACCCAAGTTATCAGTAAACCTATACCTGCAACCAGCAAAAACGCTATAGGCAAGTCCTATCCCGGAGGTTTTATAATTATAAGCATAGGGATGATAGGGGTCTGTTGACGTATACTTTGCTTTAGACCAATTAAACCCTAACATAGCTCCGGCATATAAATCTAATTTATCATTGTCTATTAATTCAGCAAAATGGTAAGCCCCACGTACACCTATTATGGTAAAAGACCATCTGTACGTATCTGTGTAGCTATAACCGTTTGGTCCGTTAAAATAACTACCGCTGTATGTTGATGTAGCAGTTGAAAATCCCAGAACTCCCCCGATACCGATAGCGTCTGTAATTCCATACTCACCGGATATGTTTATTAGTGGTAAACTGTGGTAACTAAAACCCGGACCGAAATAATTCCCTGAGTATAGATAAGTGTTACCCAATCCAACACCAAAATTAAAATCAACCTGTTTTTGCTCATACGATTGTGCCTGTGCGGTTATTGTTAAACACACAAGAAAAGAGAAAATTATTTTTTTCATAATAAGTTTATTTACGGTATGAATTTATAAAAATAAGTCTAGCTGAGCTTAACAACTTTATTTATTTGTTAATAGCTTATTTTTAATTACTATAACCTCCATCTTTTTATCTTTGTAACATGTCTGCAAAAAAGAAAGGTAAACTAGTCTTCCGGTTGATTGTTGTAGTAATGCTCTTGCTTGGCTCTGTGTTTGCCTATTTCACTTTTTTTAAGCCCAATATTTATCTCGACGGAAAAAAATACAAATTCATTTACATCCCTTCAAAATCCACCTTTGAAGAAATGATTGATATGCTGGAGGAAGAAAATATCTTAGAAAATAAAAAAACCTTCGAGTGGCTTTCTAAGGCGTACAATTTACAAGATAATTTTAAACCCGGTAAATACCGCGTAATTGCAGGTATGAGCAACCGTCAACTAATTAACTTAATTAAAAGCGGAAAACAGGAACCCATAAAACTTACGTTTAATTCTTCTGATAGAACTCCGACAGATTTAACCGCAAAAATTTCTGAGAAATTAGAAATAAATGAAAGCGAACTGGAAACTTTTTTTGAAAACGATACTCCTATCCGACAAAAATATAATCTCAATGAAGAAAGTATACGTTGTCTTTTTTTACCTGAGAGTTACGATCTTTATTGGAATACTCCCCTACCCGATTTAATGAGTAAAGTAGAAGACAACTACAACAAATTATGGAACAGCACACGCAAACAAAAAGCCAAACAAATTAAATTAACGCAAGCCGAGGTAATTATTTTAGCATCCATCGTTCAATGCGAATCAGCCATAGAAGACGAACAGGAAAAAATTGCCGGTGTATATATAAACCGTATGCAAAAAAATATGCCGCTGCAAGCCGACCCAACTTTACTTTACGCCATTGGCGATTTTAACAGGCAACGTGTTCTTAACGATGATAAAGACATTAGTTCGCCTTATAACACCTATAAAAATAAAGGACTGCCGCCCGGACCAATTTGTCTGCCTTACACACAGGCAATTGATGCAGTGCTTAACTACAAGCGCCACAACTATGTTTTCTTTTGCGCCAAGCCCGCTTTAAATGGTTATTCTGACTACTCCGAAACCTACGAGAAGCACCGCAAATTTGCCGAAGCTTATCAAAGGGAAATGAATAGACGAGGGATTAATAAGTAGTTCTGCTTTTAATACAATGGAACGCTGATAACGCAGATTTATATGATTTAAAAGGATTTTTTGTTGTGTTTCAGAAACATATTTTTATCTGCGTTCCTGTATTCAAAAAAAAATCCCGAACATTTCTGAACGGGATTTTCATTTATAGTTTGGAATTTTTTACTCCGGTTTTGCTTCTTCAGTTTCAGCAGCAGGCGCAGCTTCTTCTTTTGCAGCAGCCTCTTCTTTAGTTGCAATTGCAGCGTTTTTAGCAGCATTTTTAGCAGCTTTAGTTTCTTTAGCTACTTTTTCAGATGCGTGACGCTTGCTTTCAGAATCTTTACCCGCTGTATGCAGATTATCTTTCTTTGAACTGATTTTTTCTTCTTTGCCGGTTAACCAGGCAGCAAATTTTTTCTCAGCTTGCTCATTAGTTAATGCGCCTTTAGCAACACCATCTAATAAATGCTTTTTCATCATTACGCCTTTGTACGATAAGATAGCACGACAGGTATCCGAAGGAACGGCACCTTTTTGCAGCCAGCTTAAAGCATGGTCAAAGTTCATATCAATTGTTGCAGGGTTGGTTGTAGGATTATAAACACCTAACTTTTCAATGAATGCCCCATCTCGTGGTGACCTCGAATCCGCTACGACAATGTGAAAAAAGGCCCTGTCTTTTTTCCCGTGTCTTTGTAGTCTTATTTTTACTGCCATTTTTTGTTTTGTTTTATAAGGGGTGCAAATATAGTAAAAAGTCAAAAACCACCAAAATTTATAATGCCCGATATGTGTATGTATTTCCCTTCTCCCCTTGGGAGAAGGTGCCCTTTAGGGCGGATGAGGTTCTAAGCCGCCATTTTACTCACAAAAAAGCGCTTTATTATGGGGAGTAAAGTTGGGTTAAAAGGCACTGAAATAGGGCTGTTTACGGCATATACCGCCGGGTTTGGCAGTTCTTTGCGAGTACTTATCAAATCAGCCTTAATTTTCTCTAAAGTGCCCGTAATACTATGTGTGTAGGTACTTACATAGCGGGTAGCAAGCTGTTTTAATTGTTCGTTAGCACTTTCTATAGCCGAAATATGGTATTGATATACACAAACCTCTTTTTGCTCATCTAAATTGATAAAAATATAGCCTTCGGTGGTCCTTAGCGGGGTTATTCCAACAGCATTTAACGAAAGATGTTTCTCAACAAAATCATAAATTTTTTTGCCATCCATTATTTTATCAAAAAACAAAGGCAAAGAAAAATCAATAATCTGTTCAAGTTCCTGTATAATTTCATTTCCGGGATTCTCGGTATCATACATTAACTCCATTTTTTGCCAGTCGATGGCTTTTAAATCCTTAAAAAGGCCTTTTTTAATTTGGTCAGCGCTTTCTTTAACCTGCTTTAAATTGCGATAATGTTCAATTACATCGCCCAAAAAGGGATACAACTCGTTGCTCTTGTATGATTGAGCCACATCTTGTAAATACCCTAATACGAGGTACTTTTTATACTCAAAATCAATATGATTTTCAGTAAGCCAGTTTTTGGTTAATGGAGTCATAATACTTATACTTTTTTGCTGTTAAAAAGTTTCAAAAAAAAACAGATTGTTCGCGCATCAAAACGTTATTTTTGCTAACATCAAATTGTTAAACCATGAAATAGTCGTGTTTGCAGAAAAATAACAATAGTAATGAAAATTTCAAACAAACCGGCGAAACGTAGTTCGATGACACAATAAAAAACAAACAAATGGAATCAATTCCATATGACAACTAAAAAACTAAATAATTAACATATGATAAAGAAGATTTTATGCCTTTTTGCATTTACTGCAATTGTTTTAAGTTCCTGCGTTCCTGCTCGTAAATTAGATGAGTGTAACGATAAACGCACCGCTTGCGAAAATGAGTTGGCTGCCCTAAAAACCATCAGCCAAAGCAATGAAGCCAAATTAAAAGAAGTAAATCTGCAACTCACGCAAAATAACAAAGACATAAAAGAGCTTTGCCATGATACTATGGAAATGGGTTCTGACATCCGAATATTAGAATCTAAATATGATAAGTTGAATTCACTAAACGAACAACTATTAGATAAATACAACAGATTGCTGACGGGCAGCGAAAAAGATAACGCCAAGTTGAGCGGCGATTTGCAAATGACACAAGCGCAATTATTAAAAAAACAAGACGAGTTAAATGCACTTGCGGCACAATTGGCTCAACAGAAAAAAGATTTAGATGCTTTATCTGAGCAATTAAAACAACGTGAAGCACGTGTAAATGAGCTGGAAGGAATT
>OLKW01000079.1_pt1 | contig 25132 bp, 19 predicted proteins | sample 1604351 | NCBI WGS metagenome assembly OLKW01 (sample SAMEA104055714, study PRJEB20765) | soil metagenome | isolation source: soil
AATTTCACAAAAAAGTTTGCGGCTATTTTCTTTATGGCATTTGGATTCTGGATTTTTTCTAACTCAAGTGTTTTTGCGCAAAACGACAGACAAATGATGAAAGGTGAAGTAATGTGTGTTCCTGAAAGAACTCCTAAAAAAGAAACTCCTAAAAATCATGACACAGATGTTGTTAATGGCAAGAGAATGATTAAGGGTAAAATAGCCAAACACGAACCGGTAAAAGAACCTGTGCAAATGGCGATGGGAATGATCGCCATCAGACCACAAGTTCAAAAAGTTGTTGAGCCGGTTGCGGCAGACACAACAAAAAAAGAAGAACCGGTTATAGAAAGAACCATTGAGCAAATAAAGAAACCCGAGAATGTAATTAAAGGTAATGCAATCGTAACAAATGACATTGTGGGGGTAACAAACACCAACAATATCATTAAGGGTGATGTGATTTGCACGATTGATAAAACTGTTGAGCATAAAGAATCCGTTAAACCAATTACAATTAATCCGGTTTCGGAAGTGCTAAAGAAAGATTCTGTAATAGCAGGTGTAGAACGAATAAAAGATAATCTGACACAGACTATTATTTATCCGAATCCAAGCAATGGTAATTTTTTGATTGAGACAAATATCCTCACAAAACAAACCGTTAACGTTCTTGATGAAAATGGCAGAGTTGTTTTAACGCAGAATATCACCAGTACAAGCAACATTGATGGCAGCAGTTTGAAAGTCGGTGTTTACAATGTAATTATTAAAGATAATTCTTCTGGTGACATTATTAAAAAACGGATTGTGATTGTAAAATAATTTTGTAATTTTATTGTAGATAACATCTAAATTAAAAACACTTCAAATGAAAATCTCAATAAACGAACCTTGTCACGAAAACTGGAATGGCATGACACCCAACCAAGAGGGTGCATTTTGCAAAAGCTGCGCGAAAGATGTGGTTGATTTCAGTAAAATGGGAATTACTCAGATAAAATCTTTCTTCAGTAAAAACGATAGCAGTGAAAAAGTTTGCGGACGCTTTAAAGAAACTCAAATAAAGGAATTAAGTTTTGATGATTTCTTTTCAAAATTTACCTATTGGAATTCTACCAAAAAGTTTGCGATTATTTTTTTTATGGCCTTTGGTTTCTGGATTTTTTCAAGCTCAAGCGCAATGGCTCAGAAAGAGCAACCTCTTATGGGGAAAGTATCGTACGTTCCGGATAAAAATCCTAAAACAGATACTACAAAAAATAAAAATACAAAGCATACCAAAAACCCAAAGAGCCCAAAAGGAACCAAGACAATGGGAATGGTAAAATGCGAAAACCCACAACACAACAAACAAGCTGCTAAAAACGAATCGAAAGTGCTAATGGGTGATGTAGATATTTCTCACGAAGAAAAACCACAAGCACCCGAGAAAAAAGGAAACTAAATCATAAATTCATTCGCAAAAAAACCCCAACGATTATCGTAGGGGTTTTTTTATTTTAATTTTTAGCAGGTAACTATTGTTTAATAACCTTACTTAATTTTTGTGCATCACCTGCAATAACTTTTACAAAATAAATTCCTGCAGGAAAACTTGAAACATCTAATGTAACAGCCCTTTCATTATTAGGTTCTTGCACAAGAATTGTTTTGCCCAACATATCTATTACACGAATTGCCGTGATATTTTGCGGCGCTTTGATAAACAAATTATCATGCGCCGGATTAGGATAAATTTCTAAACTGCCTAACGACGAAATAGTATTAATACCCACACAACTTTGTATGGCAGCTACAACTGTTGTTGGTGCGCTTGCGCAAGGGATGTCTTTTGCATAAATCCAGTTATAAAACCAATAATAATAAGCGGGGGCTGTACCCATAACATCATTTCCTGTAATGGATGCGGCAGTACCAACTGCAATAGGATATGATGCGCCGGCATTGTTTCTGAATAAAGTGCTCGTACCACTGGCCGTTAACTTATAGCCTGTACCAATAGGAACATACCAGTTTAATGCCAATGTATTTTTACCGGTAACAAGAGTAGGAGTTAAAGTACCTAATACTACTCCCGTATTATCAAGCAATTGAACAGTTAATGTTGTACCCGAAGCCTGAACATAAACATCGTAGGTCTTTAAAGTAAATGCTACAAGCGCATCAAAAGTCAGCGAGTGATTATTACTTATGGCAAGAAAACTTCCCGCACCTAATGTCGCAGTAGTAGTTGGTGCTCCTGCTAAGGTTGCAGTACCGGCAACCATAATTGAACTGGTAAGAGAATAAGAAGTTGTTGTTGTAAGCGTTGGTGTTGTGTATGAAGAACCGCTTCCAACTATATTACCTGAAGCATCTAACCAAGTTATTGCACCAACTCCATTGGCATTAAATGTGTACGACTGAGGACCGCATGCAACAGTTGAGTTAACTGCAGTTGGAGGTCCATTAACTGTTACATAACTTGTTTTTATTAAAGTATCTATACTGCTAGCAGAACAAGTTCCTGTTGCAATAAGTTGTACGGCATAAACACCGCCTGCGGTATAAGTATGTGCAGGCGAAGTTGAATTACTTGTAGCACCATCACCAAAAGCCCAGGCATAAGTTGTTGCACCGGTTGTTGTATTATTAAAAGTAACCGCTAAAGGTGCAGAGCAGGATTTAGTATTTGTTGCAGAAAAACCTGCTGTTGGTACACCGCCACCTGTAGATGCAGCTCCAACACCAACGGCATACCATGCATTTGTTGTAGCAGCTAATTCTTGCGAACAGATACCATATAAATCGGTAGCCGCTTGCATTGTGTAGCTACGTGCATCTGCATAAGTGGTGCTTGGTGTAAAATAAACTGTTAACCCACGAAAAGCAATCATCTGCGCCTCTGCCATAGTTATACCGTTAACGTTATATACACTACCAATATCATTCGTTCCGCTTCCACCCTGACAAAGTAAATAATACCAATAAATAGAAGGGCCATTATTGTTATGTACTTCTCCGTTTGGATCCCAATTAGTTCCCATATAACAATTAGGCTGACCAAGATTTTTAGGTTGAGACATATCTCTTAATCCCCCACCCCCTATAGTTATATCAGCACCCATTAACCAATCGTGTTGTGAAGGACGTGCGTAAAACTCAATCGTTGTTCCGAAAATATCACTAAATCCTTCGTTCAACGCTCCGGCTTCACCACTACCAAGACCTGCAGTATTGCTTGTTAAACCATGTGTTATTTCATGTCCGCAAACATCTAACGCAGTCATAATAGTAAACTGACTTCCGTCTCCGTCACCGTATGTCATTTCCGCACCATCCCAAAAAGCGTTTGCAAAACTTGTACTATAGTGTACATAGCTGTTAAGTGCATATCCGGCACCGTCAATACTGTTTCTGCTATGCACTGCCATATAATAATCATAAGTCATTTCGGCACCCCAATGTGCATCGGTAGCTGCTTGGTCATTTCCGGTACTTGTCCAGGTACTTGAACCATTTGTAAAATCGGTGGCAGAACCATAATTTGTTCCGGTTGACAGATTTTGAGTTACAATACCATTACCGCGACCAGTTTCTTGTAAACGAAATGGTCCACTTGAATTATCACAAGTCATTGCAACCGTTCCGCTATATTTTGTTACAGCCGAACCAACTACATCAGCCGTACAAATAAGATTTTGTTCATCCAATATTTCGCCGGTGTTTGCGTCTACAAAAACATTGGCGCGGTATAATGGTACTTCGGCATAAATATTAAATTTATAAGCTAAACGCATATTAACTGCAGAATAATCGGCATCCTTTTTATGCACCATTACTAATTCTCCTTTTGGGGTATAGTCATGTGCTCTGAATTTTTGCATTGCCTCATCTTGCCACATGTATTTTTGTGCATTCACTTTTTTCAAAGCGTTCTGTAATGCACTTTTTTCGGTTAATGAAGCGGAAAGATTAGAACTGAAATTCTGGTAATAGTCTCCGTTAACCATCGTTACACGACCTTCTTTACTATGAGAAATTACCATAGTACCCTCAACCGGAATACCATTTATATATTGTTTGTGACGGGTGTGTGTGTAACCTAATTTATCTTTTTCAATGCTATACGGTTTAAACGTTGAATTATTGGGAACATTAAAAGTATACACGGCCCAATTCACAAAATTTTCATCCTTTAATTGCTGTTCGGAGTTAAGTTTTATAAAATTAGGTAGGCTTGTATAAACACTTTTATTAATTACCTGCGCCCCTGCCAAACGTGCTTCCTGCCCTTGTGCAAATGCCTGAGATAGACCCAAGGTTGCAAACGTCGCAAATGCAATCCATGCGATAGTTGTAGTTTTTTTGCTCATAACGATTGATTTAGTTACTACAATGTAGCGCATTTGACTGGTAATACAAGAGAAAAAATAGGAACAGGGTTATCGGTAGATGAACGGCTAAAAGTTATGTTTTAGTGGCAAGACAATTTTAACACTTAGGTCTGTTTTAGCTTGATTTTACTGTTTTTTGGTGAAAAATTCCTTCAAATAAAAGGGTTCAAACAACGCAAGATTTTCGAATTTTTTTTGTTGGAATTTGACACTAGCAAGTGTTGCCATATTTTTAGCGGACGGAAAAATATTTTCTAAAAAAGTTGCCTGATTTATTTTTTGTAATAAATCTTTTGCCTTGCTCATTCCGTCACCAAAAAAATAAATTGGTTTTTCAAGGTTAAAAATTTTGACGGAATTTTCATCTAAGACCAAAGCATTAACGGATAAAACAATTTCAAGATTTTTATTGTACACCGCGCAATAAACTTCCATGCGGCGCGCATCGAGCATCGGACAAAATAAAATATTTTCATTTTTTGATTGAGCAATTCCCCAAGCCATGCTTTGCAAAGTGTCAACACTTATCAGCGGAATGTTTAATGCGTAACACAAACCTTTTGCCGCACTTACACCAATACGCAAACCGGTATAACTACCCGGACCTTTACTTACTGCAACTGCACTAAGTTGCGAAAAAGTGAGATTAGCTTCTTTTAAAACTTCTTCTATAAAGCCATGCAAATTTTCGGCGTGCGTAAAACCGTTATTTATTTCGCGAAAAGAAATTACTTTTTCATCCGCAGTAACGCAAACCGAACAGACGGTGGAAGAAGTTTCTATGCAAAGGATGTGTGCCAAGGTTTTTTTGACACGAATTTCACGAATTAAAAAATTAGTGGAATTAGTGTCGGTTTTTAATTTGTGTTTTTTGCCATGAAGACAAAGATAGCTAAACACAAAATAATATTCATTAAAATATTTGCACCGGCTATTGTATAATCGCCTCTTTTAAGTAATTCAAATGTCTCGAAACTGAAAGTGGAAAATGTTGAAAGCCCACCGCAGAAACCGGTCAGCAATAATGGACGAACCATTGAGCCCGAAGAAAAAGTTTTTTCTTCGCCTAAAAAAAATACAGCCCCTGCAAAAACCATACAACTAAAAACATTTGCCACGATGGTTGACCAGGGAAAATTTACAAATTGCATACGCGCAAAAAATACAGAGAACATGTAACGCATTACACAGCCCGCTCCTCCTCCGATAAAAACATAAAATATATTCATCTACTTAAGTTTTTTGCCACAAAGACACTAAGGCGCAAAGATTCACTAAGAAATTTGTGCTTTGTGTTTTTTAGCAACATAAATTTTTATTTAAAAATAAATTGCCACAGCATTACTAAGGCACAAATTGTAATAGTCATTGGGATCACAAAGAAATAAAATAAAATACCTAAGTGATTTTCGGTGTTTTGTTGTTTTAGTTCCATGGTTTGTTTTTTACTTGTTACTACTTGCCACAAAGGCACTAAGACACTAAGTTTCACTAAGAAATACAAAAATTATTTCGTGGCTCTTTGTGTTTTGGTGTTTTAGTGGCATAAATTATTTTATTTATTAGTACAACTTTTGATAGGTCTGCCACCACCTGTCGGGTATATCATCCTTACAAGCAGTTTCATAATCTTTATACGAACAAGGTATCAGCGTATGTCTTTCAAATTTTAAATTTTTATCGGGCGGGTATGGCACTTCCATCCACCACCTATCGCTCTTAGCACTTTTGTAAAAATTTATTTCGTATTTATTATCCTGTAAAAAAACGTGGAAGCGCGTGTAATCAGGGCTGCTTCTGCTGGGGAAATCTTTTTTGCGACCGTAAAACCCATCCATAAAACACCAAATCATTTGTGCAGCCAGAGACGCTGTTTTTTCTTGTGTATCGTAATCGGGGTTAATTTCATAAATACCTAAGGAAGTAAGTTTATCATTCATGCCGGCATAGCGCATCATCTGACAAGCTTCTTCGGCGTAAAAACCATTGGGGGAAGCTTCTTCGTGAGCGGGCGCATCGCTGTGTTTAAGCGCACTCATATCAAAACTAATCATGTCGGCGTGACGAATTACAGGTTCTGCTTCTGCAATGTTATCGCGAATTTGTCCGAGACGATACGTATCGAAATACAATTTGTTCATCATATTTAATGATGCAGGCGGAACCAAATAGGTTTGATAACCGATGTTACTGTAATTGAAAAGATAATTGGGTTGATGTAAAATAATTTTTCCTAAAAATGTTTGGTTGCTTAACGCATCATCGGCACCGCCAATATCAAACGTAGCATCGATGTTTACGATATTTATGGTTTGTTCTAATTTTTCGTACCCGCGAAATTGCGCGTAGGTTAAATCTTGCGAACCTCCAATGATAATTGGCACAATATTATTGCGGATTAAAAAATTAATTACTTCTGAGAGCGCAAAAAAAGTATCGTTTTCGGTATGTCCTGGCATGATGTTGCCCAAATCAACTACACGCGGGGTGAAGCCCGCCGAAAATAATTTATACAAATGTTTTCTTACTTCATTGGGTGCACTTGCGCAGCCTTTGTTGGTAACTGCAAGTCGATCTTCGCACACACCTAAAATTGCAATATGTATATTTTCTAAATCGGGGAAATTTTTTGAGGTATGAACTTGAAATACGCGCGCTAAAGATTCGGTATGATAACTATCGGCAGAAAAATCTACGGGCGAAAAATATTGAGCAATGTCTGACATAAAGGGTCGTTAATTATTTTACTAAAAATAAGGCAACATTTAAGGTAAAATTTAGCCTCTGCATAAAGTAATTAACAGGGTTAAGTTTATTTTGGATTTGGGCGTTACCCTCCAATGAAATTACGACTTCGTAGCGGCTTTTGGGGTCGGGTCGGGCTTTCCGCGCCAAGTCCTCGCCGAATTAAAATCACAGTAAAGACAATAATTTAAAGCGGCTGTGGGCTTTCCGCTGCAATCCCTAACGCGAGTACAATGCCCTCACCCTACCCTCTCCCGCGGGAGAGGGTAATACAAGATTTTACCAACAGAAGAACGTACTACAACTCATCTGCATCGCAGCCCCTAAAATTATTACCTTTACCAAAATATTTATAAATGCAAGAGGCATACATCATAAACGGAGTTAGAACTGCAATAGGAAATTTTGGCGGGACATTATCTACCACACGCACCGACGATTTAGCAACTTTGGTATTGAAAAAATTAGTTGAAAAAAATCCGGGCATAAATTGGAGCGAAGTAGCCGATGTACTAATGGGCTGCGCAAACCAAGCCGGAGAAGATAACCGTAACGTAGCACGCATGGCTTCATTAATGGCGGGGTTGCCTGTTACTGTACCCGGACAAACCGTTAATCGTTTATGCGCATCGGGAATGGCGGCAACGGCTGATGCGGCGAGAATGATAAAATGCGGAGATGCAGAATTAATGATTGCAGCGGGAGTAGAAAATATGACTCGCGGTCCGTGGGTAATGAGCAAAGCAAGTTCTGCTTTTGGAAGAGATCAACAACTATTTGACAGCAGTTTTGGCTGGAGATTTATTAATCCGAAAATGAAAGAACTATTTGGTGTTGATGCGATGGGAGAAACCGCCGAGAATGTTTCTGAGAAATTAAAAATTAGCAGAGAAGATCAGGATAAATTTGCGTTGTGGAGCCAGCAGAAAGCAGCGAAGGCACAAGAGAAAGGAAGATTTAAAAAAGAAATTATTGCTGTTGAGATACCACAAAAAAAGGGAGATGCATTACTGTTTGATAAGGATGAATTTATAAAACCCGCTACAACTTTAGAGGGATTAGCGAAATTAAAACCATCTTTCAGAACTAACGGAACTGTTACCGCAGGAAACGCATCAGGCTTAAATGATGGCGCAGTAGCTTTATTATTAGCAAGTGAGAATGCAATAAAAAAATATAATTTAAGACCGCTTGCAAGAATTGTTTCTTCGGGAATTGCCGGTGTTGAGCCGCGCATTATGGGATTAGGTCCGGTTGAAGCAAGTAACATTGCATTAAAAAAAGCAGGACTAACTTTTAAAGACATTGATATTATAGAATTGAACGAAGCATTTGCCGCACAAAGTTTAGGTTGCACACGCCAATGGAAATTAGAAGATAACGATGCGCGCATAAACCCTAATGGCGGCGCAATTGCACTTGGTCACCCCTTAGGAATGAGCGGCGCAAGAATTTTATTGAGCGCTGCCATAGAACTACACGAACAAAACAAACGTTACGCACTTGCTACCATGTGTATTGGTGTTGGACAAGGTTATGCTGTGGTGATTGAGAGGGTTTAATTTTTGTTCACGTCATTGCGAGCGAAGCGAAGCAATCTCATAATAGAATTCTTCTTTCCTTAGAATTACTTACATTTGATTAGCGTAACAAGTATTGGCATAGTTAACAAGACTGCTTTTTACAAACGCAACAATGTTTCGCGCCTAAAGTGGTTAAACACTATGCTTTTGATATTATAAAATAGTTCGATTATGAAGAGATACGTTTTACTAATTATATTTATCGCGCATTTTGCTTTCTGTTTTGCATTTGACTATACAGTAGCTTTGCGTGACAAGAATTTTGACGACCTTAAATTTAATTTTTCAATCGTAAAAGTAATTGACGGACGACTTAATAAACAAAAACCAATTGGTTCTTTAACTGCGGGTTTCTCATTTAATAAAGAAACAGTCGGTAATGATTCTTTAGGCGAACAAATGACCTTGTTTTTTAAAAATAAACCTAACATCTTTGATGCCTCTACTAAAGTAATTCTCGTAATAAATCAACTCAATCTCAGGTACGTTCGTGGAACGACAGAAATGGGAGGCAAAAAGGAGGAATTAGAAATTTTGATTTCATTAGACTATTACTTGGCTGAAGATAAAACTTGTGGTCTACTCTATCAGCAATATTACAAACATAGAGAAAATGTGACTTTTGTTGCAAAAGTTAGCAAGGGAATAAATGTTGCCGTTTCTGAGACACTCATTAATGCTTTTACGGACTTTAAAAATCAAATTAGTGAACACAAAGTGGTTGTTAGAAAAGAGTTTTCAACTGATTCATTATTTCAATTCTTCGTTGGCAAACCAACACAAGTAATAACAAATCAAAATATAAATGACGGGATATATTTTAGCATCAAGGATCTTTATCTAAATAAGCCCGGAGTAGTAAATAACTATTATTTTACTGACTCTACTGCTATTGGACAAAAATCCATTTCTGTTAAATCAACAGGCTACAAACTTGACAGAGTTTATGCAATAGTTAAATCAAAAAGAATATTTATTTATATCGGCGGAGGCAATTACAAAGAAGCGGTGCTTAGCGATGATGGAAAATTATTTTTTCCAGACATTACCAGTTCCACCCTTTCTTCTGGTGCAAGAGGTGGTTCATCTGCTGTAGGAATAGCCAGAGCATTCTTACCTCTTGGTTTCATAGGTGGTATTGTGACAAGCGCGACTCAGTCTGCAATTAAAATTTCTGGGACAACTAAAACTACTTCGGACGTAATTATAGACTTTGAAACCGGTGACTTAATCTTTAAAGAACTATAGCACAGACCCTAACGCTAACCGGTAAGCAAAAACGGGCAAATAAGAAAGAAAAGTTTTGTATTTGTAAAAATGCTATTTCGTCTTCACCAATATATGCCTTACATCAACAACCTCTCCTCTTCTGTCAATTAATTGTACGAAGTGAAAACCGTATTGTGTTTCGAAAACCTCTGAGACTTCTCCGGGTTTTAATTTAAAAGCTACTTCTTCAAATTCCGGAACAAATACTCCACGCGCAATATCTTTGTAGCATCCTCCTTCTTTTGCAGAACCCGGGTCATCTGAATATTGTTTTGCTAAAGCACTCATGCTTTCTCCTTTGAGAACGCGCTGACGATAACCTTCAATTTTTTCGCGAGCTTCTTTTTTGGCTCGCTCTGTATCTGATAAACCATCATCAACAACCGCCGGTTTTTCTTCTTTGGGTTTGTTTTCAGTCTGACTGTGTGCGTTTTGCACATAGAATGACAGCGTTAGTAAAAAAATTAATTTCTTCATAATTTCAGGATTAAAACAAAGTTACAAAAATATTGTGTCATTCCGACGAAGGAGGAATCCGGCTATTGGCAAAAGTAAAGATGATTCGTGAGCATCCCCGTTCACGTGGACTCTGCATGACACCACTCTATATTGTGTCATTCCGACGAAGGAGGGATCCGGCTGTTGGCAAGAGTAAAGATGCTTCGTAAACAACCCCGCTCGCGCGAACTCTGCATAACACCAATTCCTTTTAATACTTCAAACAAAAATGCTCCTTTTGTTTATTTTCTTTTCTAAAAAAAATCAAGCCGATTTTATATAAATCAATACTTAGCGTTACTGTGGAATGATTTTTTATTTCTTCCCATGCTTTTGTCATTCCTTCGCTCCAATAAATATCATCAAAAATTAAAACAGAATTTTCGTTGGTGATTTTTAGAAGTTCATGAAAATATTTTATTGTTGCTTCGTAAGTATGGTTGCCGTCGATGTAAACGAGGTCAAACTTTTCGTTGGCTATTTCATTCACAAAGTATTCATCGAACCTACTATTCACCAACGTTGAACCCCTCCGACTGTTGTTTCGCTCCGCGAAACCAACTTGGTCGTCTCCCCTTAAAGGGGAGACGCTGTTATTCTTCTCTATTAACTTTTTTGCAAATTCATGAGTATTAGGGCAACCTTCAACAGTAATTATTTTTGCATTAGGCGCCGCCTTTGATAAATACAATGCGGATAATCCAAGTGAGGTGCCGAGTTCTAAAATAGTTGAAGGCCTAAAATATTCCGTGAGTCTAAAAAGTAGCTCGCCGTACTTTTGGTTTACCACGCTGTATTTAGTTATGTCAGAAATTTTTCGCGTGTGCCTCATTTTTTTTGAACCTGCACCTAAGTCTGTTACTTCTAATGTTTCGCTATTCGTTAAAAGTTGTGCGCGAATTTTATTCAGCTCATCGAAAACACAAAATTTATTCTTGTTATCTGCCTCTTTTGGGGAAATTACTTCGGTGTATAATTTAAAAACAAAAGGAGAATGAATGGAATGTTCGTTTCCGGCAAGCGTTCTGTATTGTAAATATTTTTTTATTCGGTACCAAGCACTCATTTGCAAATTATTTCTAAAGCTAAAGGTTTAACGCTGAGATTAATTTCTGTTCCTGCTTCTAAAGGCTCTCCGTCAATGTGTACATAGCCGGAGTTTGTACGCGTAATTTTTATTTTTTCTGCATGATGCGTTTCAACAATATTTAATGTATGTGCTTTTTTCAAAACTACTTTCAATAAAATATACGGTACGATTATCCAATGAAAAGGTTTTATTATACTCACCGTAATTTTCCCATCCGTCATATTTGCAGTTGGCGCAATGTAAAAATCGTTTCCATACTGACCCGAGTTACAACAGGCCACAATAAATGCAGAACGCTTACTACTTGTGCTATTTAATTGCAAAGTATAATTTTCTGCCGTGTAAGAAAAAAATTCTTTCCATATTAATTTTATATAGCCCCACAAACCTCTGCCCGGACTATTTTCAAACAATGCTGCAATATGCGCATCAAAGCCCATGCCTGCTGCGCAAAAAAATAATTTATCATTCAAAACTCCTGCATCAATTTTTTTTGTTTCCCCTTGTTCAATTTGTTTTAAGGCTTTTTTCAAATTCATAGATACACCTACACTACGCGCCAAACCGTTACCGGAACCCAATGGTAAAATACCAAATCGTAAATTATTCTCACATGCAAAAGCGGCCACCTTATTAACCGTGCCGTCTCCTCCGCATGCAACAACATCCGTATAATTTCCTGAAATAATTTCTTTTTTTATTTCCTCAAAATATTCAAGCGATGAAGAGACAGCCACTTTATAATCAGAAAAAGAAAAATGTGATTCGATAAATTCTTTCAAATCAATATTTCTTTTCTTCCCGGCACTTGGGTTAACTATAAAAAGTATTTTTCTTAAGCTATTGGACATTATTCCTCACGAATTTGCAAAAAATGTTTGATTTGGCATTACTTTTGTATATTTAATTTTTAATAGCACGCGGATAACACAGATGCTTATGATAAACGCAAATAATAATAAAATCAGGAATTTAAAGTTTGCATTTTCTTGGCTCTTGCTTCTAAGTTCTTCGCTCTCCTTCTCGCAGACCGCTATAACAGAAGGCATTTGGCGAGGAGTTTTAAAACTCGATGTAAAAAATCATATTGATTTGCCTTTTACTTTTAATGTATTTTATGCCGATGGGCAACCCACCATAACCATTTTTAATGCCGAAGAAAATATTGTTATTGATGAAATTGAAAGAAAAGAAGATTCTATTTTTTTTAAAATGCCGGTTTTCGATTCTGAATTTAAATTGCGTTTGTTTCCGGGCATGATGCAGGGAAACTGGATTAACCATGCGCGAAAAGACAAAAATATAATTCCGTTTGAAGCTATTTTAGGACAAACCCAACGATTTAAGAGCAGTTCTTTATTACGAAATAATTTTTCCGGTAAATGGGAATGTACGTTTGGTGTAGGCACAGCCGATAGCAGTAAAGCCATTGGTATTTTAAAACAAAAAATGCAAATTGTAACGGGAACTTTTTTGACAGAAACCGGTGATTATCGTTATTTAGAAGGAGTTGCCGATGGCAATAATTTATTTTTATCTTGTTTCGATGGCTCTCATGCATTTTTATTTCACGGAACTATTGATGAAAATAAATTTATAACAGGTGTATTTTATTCAGGTACGCATTGGCAGGAAAAATGGATTGGCAAGAGAAACGAAAAGTTTGAATTACGCGACCCCTACTCTATCAGTAAAGTAGTAAAAAAAGAACCTCTTGAATTTTCTTTTACTAGCGTGGAAGGAAAAAAAGTTTCTTTGACAGACGAAAAATTTAAAGACAAAGTGGTTATTGTTCAAATTATGGGTTCCTGGTGCCCCAATTGCAAGGATGAAACGGCCTACCTCAGCGACGTATATAACCGTTACCAAAAAAAAGGCGTTGAAATAATTGCATTGGCTTATGAACGCGTAGATAATTTTGAAAAAGCAAAAGAGAATGTTTTACGTTTAAAAAATAAGTTTGGTGCTGGATATGAATTTTTAATTACAGGTTTAACCGGGACAGCAAGTGCCCAAAAAAGTATTCCCTGGCTCTCAACCATAGCAGCTTTTCCCACTACCATTTACCTGAATAAAAAACACGAAATAATAAAAGTTTACACCGGTTATAATGGGCCTGCCACCGGAAATGCCTATATTAAAATGAAAGAGGGTACCGAAAATTTATTGAATGATTTATTGAAGTGATACCTCTTATTTCCTTCCTCTAATAATTCTTGCGGGTGCGGCCAGCAATACACGCATCATCAGGGCAAAATCTTTTTGTTTCAATGATTTTACAAACTGGCTTTTTAGCGGGGCAATAACAGAACATTGTATATATTCTGCTTTTAGAGGGAGAAGTAGGTTATTAAAATCTGCATAATGAGTTCTGCATTGCGCAACTTCTTCATAAGTATGCGCATCACTTCCGGAAATAATTGGTTTGTTATGTTGTTTTGCAAGTTGCACAGCTAATTCATTTTTTTCAGGATTAACTCTTCCGTTATATCCCTCAATCAAATCAATGCCTTCAAAATTTATATCACTTAAATTATGTGCGACGTATGGGTGATTTAAAATTGTAATTCCTCCTTGTCGTTTTATTTCAGCTATTACATCGCTGTAATTACGTGCCTGAATTTCTTCTTTTAAAAAAATACCGGTTACATCCCCAATAGAAGTTTTTATTTCCGCGCCAATAATAACTTCAAGGCCTTGTATTTTATTTATTCTTTTACATTCTAATCCACCAGCAATTGTATCATGATCATTTATGACAATAGCATCGAGTCCGCGTTCTTGTGCCAGACGCAAAATTTTCTCCGGCCTCATGGCACAGTCGTAACTGTTATAAGTATGCGTATGAAAATCAATTATCATTTTCCTGTAAGTCTTTTATAGACATGTAAAAATATCAAAAGAAATTGAATACAGTTTGGCAATGGGTCGCTAATCCTGCAGTCTTTCTTAGAACGGAATAAATCAATTATTATTTTAAAGAAGGAAGAAGGTCTCTCAAAAAAATGAAACAACTCTCCATTCCATATCCATTGAAAACGTACTTGCTTGTATTTTTCATTCGTTTCAACTTTTTCTCCACGCTGCCGCTGCACTAAGCAGTACGGAAAGTCAACTCCGGCAGCCAAAGCAAGTTCAAGAGAACCCCAAAATTTCGGATTTATTTCCATTAATTTATATTCTCCGTCACTGTGTTTTTTAAATTCTACCATTGCAACGCCGTTCCATTTTATGAGATCCAGCATTTTTTTTCCGTTCTCTTCCAGTTTTTTATCGTAAAAAGATTCTGCACAAACGCTGGCTCCGCCGCTAACCGGATATTCACGAATACGCTTATGCATAAACTTCTTAATACATTTTCCGTTTTCGTAATACGCAAAAAAACCAAAACCTTCTCCAGTTATATATTGCTGTACAACGGGCAAATTTGGTTCTTTGAAATCATATTTGTTACAGAGCATATCGAACTTCTCAATCATTTCACTTTGAGAATGCGCATACTCCACTACATTTTTTCCCATTTCAAAAGGCGCCTTGATAACAATAGGAAAAGGAGCTTCCAACGTTTTAATTTCTTCTTTAGATTTTAGAAAATAAGTTTTTGGACAGGCTATTTCATTTTCTTGTGCAAAACGATAGGTTGTAAGTTTATTTGAAGCTAAAGCAAAACTTTCATCCGTAGTTAAAGTAACGTGTGTATACTTTCTTATCTCTTCTTTGTTCTGCATACAAACTTCAAAAGAGAGAAAACCTACAGGCATTAACAAATCATATTTTTCTTTTTGTAATTGCTTAATTAATTCTTCATAAAATTCTTTACGATTTTTTTTAGGTGAAGGAAAAAATAATTTTTTAGTAACGTATTTAGAATAACAAGCTTGTGCCAATTTATTATATCCAACTACATGCAACTCTAAATCTTTGTGTTTGCCCAGATATCTTGCAATGGCAAGTGTATTTGCGTTTCCTCCATCTAAAATTAAAATTTTCATCCGTTGGTAGGTTTTAAACGCGCAATGACGGTAAGTTCATTTCCGACGTTCGATCCCATCAATTTTAAAAACGGAAATAAAAACCAATAGGGAAGCAAATTTAATATATCGCCCAAACTGCGCGGATACCGATAAGGATAACCTTTAGGTTTTAACCCAATTAATTTTCTTAAAATATTTGTATATGGAATAAAGGAATACATCTGATAAACACTTCTAAAATAATAATCGCCGGTAAAAGATTCAAGCACTTCGAAAGCGTTTCGTTCTAAAAACGCAATTAAGTTCTTTTTATTATAAAAATACAAATGGTCGGGCGGACAAGCCCATGGCCATTTTGAACCCATTACTTTGGCTAAAAAAGATTTACTGTTAGGTACAGAAATATGCAATATGCCCGAAGAAGAAATTTTATTTTTTATTTGTGTTATTATCTGGTGTGGTTCTAGTACGTGTTCAAACACATGTTCTAAATACACCAAATCTGCCCAATTATTTTCTACTACTTTATCATAATTACCATCGGGTACATAAAAAATATCTCCGTTAACCGCATTGTTTCCCGCTTCGGCATAATCGGCAGTTACTTCTGTACCGATAGCTTTATGTCCCAGTTTTGTAGCGTAGTGGATAAAAGATCCGAAACCGGAACCTATTTCCAAAACATTTAATTTTTCTTTTTGCGTATATTTTTTTGCCGCATGAAATACTTTATCAAACCAATCGCGCTTAGGAGATGACCCTACTTTATCAAAATCTTCAATTTGTTGTTTAATAATTTTTTTTAAATCAGTAACCACTCTGGTTTTATTGTAGAAGGTTTCTATTTCCTGCACCGATGGCAGCGGATGTACAAATTCAAAAGAACAATTGCTGCAGGTGAGCATTTTATAACCACGTAAATCTTTGCGCGGAATAATTTGAGAAGAATTGCAGCAAATACAGTTCATAAAAAAGATGATCTAAATTCGAAAAATTAAATACTTATCAATTATATCTCGCTGAGCAAGCGACTTAAAATTATTCTCGTAAAGGTAGGCAATTATTTTTTTGTACTCTTGCAGGTACCCCCCGTACTTTATGCTGTTAAAAAAATTATTGTGCCACAAAAGCGATAAAGTGCAATTAAATTTATTGGTTTCAAAAAAATCAATCACCTTTCCCGAAATTTTTTCTGTTGGTGTTTGCATATAATAAAAAGTTCTATCCATTATATGTAAAGGAATTTCAACCAGGTTATACGCTTTTTGCTTTTCAAGATTAAAAGGCTGAAAGGCTTGTCCGTAGCTATTTCTAAATCCATACTGTTCGGCAAAACCCAATGAAGCATCTAACTTAATTTCCGCACGCTCAAGTTCGTCGTAAGCCTGCGGTAAATTAAATTTTAAATAATGGTAGCGATTGGCAAGGGGTTTAAAACCCAATTTAGTTGTTTCTATTTCAAAACTTTCTTCAGAAACACTTTTATGAATTCCGTTTTCGAAACCTTTTTGTTGAATCTGCAAAATAGTTTGCTGTACTTTTTTATCGCGCACATCATAATCGGCATTATACAAACCGTTAGCAGATTTTCCTTTATTTGCCAGCCAAAAAAAAGTTGACTTTAAACTATACTCATCATGTATAGCCATAATTTTATCCATGTTGAACCAATCTGGTTTTTGCATGGCAGCATTAAAAAGCAGACGAAACGCATGATGTATTTGACCTCTTTTTATTGCCGCAAAACCATCTTCTATCCAAGCTAAGTTGACATTATCAATATCATGAGAGATAAAAACAGAAGACATTTCATTTTGTGCAGACATCCCGGAAAATTTGGGATGTTGAGCAAGCTTATCAAAATATTTTTGTACCAGATTTTCTTTTATGTTGTTGTATTTAAACTGGTAACTATTGTTATAAGTAAATCTGCCCACCTCATCGTTATTAACAGCGTTATATTCCTGTAAAGAATTCATCATGTAAAAACAGGTAGTCAGTAAATCAGGTTGAGAATTAGGTGCTTTGATGAGACAATCATTTTGGAAAAAATTTGAATATTGAAATTTATTTTCTTTCAACCCCTTATAAAAATCAATAGCAAGAGGTAAATCAGAATTTTCTGTTTCATTAATAATCATATCTGCGCCCGAAGCATCATTAACAAATTCAAGTGTAATTTTTTTATTGAGCGAAAAAACAGACAAAGTATATTTTACTATTTGATGATACGCCGGGTTATTTTGTATAAATACTTTCAATTTCTATTTTACATTTGTTTTTGGTGAAATATCAATGCAATTTTCTGAAAAAACGTTTTTTACAAGATCTTTTGAGCCGTTGTATGTATCGATAAACTGAACAGGAGAATTTTTTATATAATTTCTAAAAAAATCATACGCGTAATAATATTTTACTTTGGGGTTGTTGTATATTTTTGAAATATAAAACAGACCGGAGGAAAAAGTGCTGAAAACATATTCGGCCGAATCAAGCCAGATATTATTTAACACTTCAATGCCGTAATTTAAAGGTAAATTATTTTCTATCACCATTGTTTTTAATTTATGATGATTAATCATATGGTTTTTTGAAATCCGTATAGAACGCGCAGCCTGGTTATGATGAGGTTTTAAAATAAAAACATATTCTTTGGGGTTTTCTACTTTAGAAATACACAAATCAAGGTAATCTGTCCAATACGCATCAGGCACCTGATATATTTCCATAGAATCTAAAAGTATGATTACTTTTTTTCCTTCTGTTTTTACAGACGAAATTATTTTTTCTTTTTCCTCATCTGTTTCAATTACTTCGCGGGCAATGGCGGGAAAACTCTGCTCCTCTATAAAATTCCGCACGTACCCGTTTTCAAGATTTTTGTCTTTTAAATAGTTTCTGAACGTATCGGCAAAAACACAATAAAAATTAAATGCATGTGTTTTTATTCTCTGAATGAAAAAATAATCTCCCAGTCCGTGTTCAAAATAATTTACCTGCGCCTTGGGATAAAGTTTAAATAAAGCATCGTTAACACCTGTTTGTGTTAAAACATTAATCTCATTTACTTCGCCCAGCGTTTTCAATTTTTCATGAAGAATTGCTTCTTCTGCTTTTTGTTTTCTTTTAAGGTGTCCCTTCAATAATAAATCGTAAGCAGGTTTAATAAAAAAATTAGTTTTAATTTTTCGGGTAATTTTTTTTCTAAGTCCGGGAGCTACCTCGTTTTCATCAGCAACAGGTATAGACAAATCAATTACAGCTGCCCAATTGTATATTTTCTTTGTGTTTAACAGTACCTTTATCAGTGATTTTTTTTTAGAGACAGAATCGAGTATCAAAACATCTTTAAATCCTTCCTTAAAAGTTTTACGGGCATACAAAATCATGTATAAAGCATTGATTTGTGATGTGCATACAAATACTCTTAACATAATTTTTTTCGCTATATACCCGGTAAAAATTTTAACAAAAGTAGGCAATTTAATAAGAAGGGGCTTAGACTAAGTGTTTTCACGTATTTTACACATCATCGATTGCTTCTGTGTCTTGTTTTGATATAATTCAGGCCAATTAGTACTACTTTTATCTTGCAAATTACTATATTTACACTCTAAAAAATACTTACATGAAAAAAATCGCTACTCTTTTAACTTCGCTGTTGTTGGTTACAGCAATTATTTTTCCAAATCAATCAAGCGCACAATCTTGTCCGTGGGCAAAAAAAGCCGGAGGTACTAATGAAGATCAAGGCACTGCAGTTGCTACCGATGCCTCGGGCAATGTTTATTATTTAGGAAATTTTTATTCGCATAGTATTGTAATTGGTACAACCACTTTGCAAAATCAACCCTACCAAGCTTTCAATTATGGTTCTGAAATGTTTTTAGCAAAATACGATTCTTGCGGAACTTTTAAATGGGCAAAACAAGCCGGAGGAAAAAGTGATGTTTACGGCGCAGACTTAGCTGTTGATGCTGCAGGAAACATTTATGTAACCGGATATTTTCAAACTGATACAGCATTTTTCGGTTCTACATATTTATTGCAAAGTTCTTATCAAGATGCTTTTTTAGTAAAATATCGCCCTAACGGTACTATGATATGGGCAAAATCCGCATCCGGAAATGATCAGGACCAGGGACGTGCTATCACTGTTGATGCTTTAGGGGATGTTTATATTACCGGAACATTTGCTTCTACCAGTATTACTTTTGGTTCAAGCAGCATTATTAATGGAACTAACGATGGATACACAACTGATGGTTTTATTGCCAAATTTGATACAAGCGGTGCCAACATTTGGGTAAGAGGAAACACAAGTAATAGTGCAACCAGTGGACATGTAACACCTTTTGCAGTTGGTTCTGATGCGACAGGAAACGTTTACGTTGGCGGAAGATTTTATTCTTCCGAAATAAGATTTGGTATTGATTCTTTACCAAACACCAACACCAGTTATAGCGATATTTTTGTAACCAAATACGATGGAGGAGGAAATTTTAAATGGCTTAGATCTGCCGGTGCATCAGGCGATGACGGTATTTATGGTATGGCAAGTGATGCTACCGGAAACAGTTATGTTACAGGTTATGTAGGCGGCGGTACTACTACTTTCGGAACAGGAGTTTCTGTTTCCAGCAGCCAGATGAACAGAGCTCTTTTTATTGCCAAATACGATAACGCCGGAACTGCTTTATGGGCAAAAACGGCAATAGGAGATTATTGGTCTGATGATTTTGCTACCGCTATATCGCTTGATGCCAACAGCAATGCATTTATTACCGGAACTTACAGTTCAGATACATTATACCTCGGCCCTGTAAAGCTTGCTAACATGTCAAGTGGAGGCGCTAATCCAGATTATTTTTACGATATTTTTGTTGCAAAATATAAACCAAATGGAATTTTGTCTTGGGCAAGAAGTGCAGGCGGCGACTCAACTGATATTGGAGATGGAATTACTACCGGTCCGCACGGCGCTCTTTATATTACGGGTACTTTCAATTCTCCTACTCTTTCCTTTGCAGGCGCTCCTACTCTTTCCTTAACAGCCGGAAGTCTAGTTGGATCTTATAATCCGGGCATGACTTCTAATGATGCTTTTATCTCCAACAACATTGCAACTTTACCCGCTTCTTTTACACCCAATATCTGTTTAGCATCGGCAGATACTATGTGGAGTGGCAACCAATACAATATTGTTTATTGGGATAAAACGCCTTATACAACCGTAAGCAACTTTATTATTTATCGTGAAGTTACTTCGGGTGTTTATAAAAAAATTGGTTCTCAGCCTTATAGCGCTTTAAGCAGATTTGTAGATACGTTACGCAGCGTTGGTCCTGCAAACGGAGATCCTAATCTTAGTACCTATCGTTATAAATTACAAGTTATGGATACAAGCGGAACATATAGTTTTATGAGCCCTTACCATAATAGTGTATATTTTCAAAACAATAGCGGTACTTTTAATTGGAATTTATATGCCGTAGAAAGTATGACTATTACGCCGGTTAGTCAGTATGATTTAATGAGAGACGATAACCACACAGGTGCATGGCATTCAATTGGTACTACTGCCGGAACACAAACTACTTTAAATGATCCGCAATATTCAACCTTTCAGGCTACTGCAGATTGGCGCGTAGATGCGCAAGGGTTTAATTGCACGCCAACTATGCGTTTAGGTAATAATGCTAATCAGTCAGCTATTGTTAAATCAAAATCAAATATTTCAAACAACAGGGGTATTGGTGTAAACCAAATTACTTCTGCAAGTGTTTTAAATATTTATCCTAACCCCGCAAAAGGTTTATTTGTAATTGAAACAAACCTTACAGAAAAACAACACATACAAGTTATTGATGTAAACGGTAAAATTATTTTAAGTACAACTATTACCGGCACAACCAGTATTGATGCAAGCAACTTAAGCGAAGGTGTTTATACTATCAATATTGTAAATAACAGCAAAGTTGAAAACAAACGTTTGGTTATTGTGAAATAGTCCTTCGACAAGCTCAGGATGACATAAAATAAAAAAGCCTCGTCAAACGACGGGGCTTTTTTATGCGCTCACTTCACGTCTTCCAACAAAGTGGAATTGAACATATCTTCAGGAGAAATCATTAATCCGTCATACGGAATATCGTTGCCGTATCTTTTTTTCATGACTGATTGAACTTCTTTCGATGTTAAGTCGAAATCTTTTAAGGGTCTGAGTTTGCCGATTTCTAATTTGTAATTGCGGTTAAATAATTTCCAGACAAATTCGCTGCAATACCATTCGTTATCTTTCCAATCGAAATAAATATCATAATGTTTTCCTAAAAGACTTTCTGCCATCTTGCGCATTTGTTCATTGGTAGCTGTGTTAAGACTGGTGTGATTTTTCAAGCGCTTGACAACACATTTTCCATCTGCACTCATATTTACAAACTCATTAAAAGTGCTTTTCATAACCGGCTCAACAGCATGATAAACGTAAGGTGTTCCGTTCTCGACAAAAATAATTCCTACGTGCGTGTATTTTGATTTAGTGGCTAGCTGAATAGCCTTGCCTTGTCCGCTTGGGTTTGAAATAAAAACTATATCTCCTGTTTTTAGTTTTTTCTCTGCCTGTACAAAAGAGAAAATGGTAAGCAACACAAATACAGCTGTGCAATAGAGTAAATTTTTCATACTATTAATTTAGATAATTGAATTTCTAAACTAATAACGAGGGCGTTAAAATAATATTGTCGGGAATTGACGGGAGAGAATCTATTCTTTGATAAATTTTGTTAAATCGCTCATTAGCGAAGGGTACTCCCTTAATGTCCTACAACACCTTCACAATCAAATCAGGCAATAAGCCCAATATCAATGTAACGACCGTTAAAATGCCAAGCAAGAGTGCGTGTGACATTTCGAAGGGAACAGGTTCTTCGGTTTGTGGTTTTTTGAAGTACATAGCAATGATGACTTTAAAATAATAATACACACCCACGCAAGAAGTAAGGATAGCCAAAATTAATAACCATTTGTAGGAAGTACCAATCATTGCAGTAAAAATATAATACTTAGCAAAGAAACCTGCGGTGACAGGAATACCCGCTAACGATAACATAGAGATTAACATTCCTAATGCAATCATAGGATTACGTTTTGCTAATCCGTTAAATGATTCAAAACTTTCGTCTCCGCTTTTACCTACATGATATAACACCGTGAAACTCGCAATAGAACCAATTGAATACGCCAATGAATAATACAAAATTGCTTTAACAGACATATCTGCATTGAAAGCCAAAATAGCCATCAACATAAACGCAGCATGACTAATACTTGAATAAGCCAACATGCGTTTTACATTGCTTTGCGAAGCTGCGGTAATATTTGAAATGATTAATGACAATGCAATAATTCCCGCAAGAGCTAAACTCCATGTTTGACTTACACCACCAAAACCTACCAAGAACAAACGCATGAACGCTGCGAATGCCGCAGTCTTAACAACAGTGCTCATCAACGCAGTAATTACTGTTGGAGAACCCTGATACACATCCGGTGCCCAGAAATGAAAAGGAGCAGCGCTAACTTTAAAGCACATGGCAACCATCATCATCATTACACCTGCATAAAAAAACATAGGTAAATTTCCTTCTGTAATTTTTGCACGCATTTCCATTATATCAAACGTACCGGTAGCACCATAAATTAACGCAATACCAAAAAGTAAAAAAGCAGAAGCCAGAGAGCCCATAATTAAATATTTAAAGCCCGCTTCGTTAGATTTTATATCTCCCTTTTTACTGGCCGCCAAAACATACATCGGAATGGATAAAATTTCAACACCTAAAAATAAAGTAGTCATGTTGGTATAAGCAGTCAACATAATACCTCCTGTTAAAGCAAAAAGCACCAATGAAAAATGGTCTGCAACTGAAGTATCGTTCATGAAATAATCATTCGCTAAAATAAACCAGAAGAACGCGGTGATGATAATTACTCCGCTAAAAGCAAGTGCCACGTTATCAAAACGAATCATGTTATTGAAAGCATCGATAGACATGTTGTTATTAAACTCCATAAAATTCGCCACGTAAGCAGCTAAAATTCCTATCAGCACAATTGGATACAGCAAGCGCTTGAATTTAAAAATCTCAGCCATCATGGCTAAAATTCCTAATCCGCTTATTATAAAAAGTCCTTTCATATCTTATTTCAAATTCATTAGTAACGCTTTTACAGCAGGTTCTGCTAAATCATTTAAAGGTTTCGGATAAACCCCAAAGCCGATGATAACTGCGCAAATAATAATTAGTACAACTTTATCGCTTTCGGCTAAAGAACCAAAAGTTAAGTTTGGATTTTTTTCTCCCAACATAATTCCCTGATAAGAACGCAACATGTAAACTGCGCCCAGTATTACCGTAAGTCCGCCAAAGGCTGCCATCCACGGGCTAAATTGAAATACGCCATTTATTAATAGAAATTCTCCAACGAAACCGTTTGTCAACGGAAGCGCGACAGAACCTAACATGATGATTAAAAATAAAACACCGAATTGTCCGTTCATATTTCTAATACCGCCTAACTTATCTATCTCGCGAGTACCGGTGTGACGCATTAAAATATCTGCAATTAAAAATAATCCAACTACGTTAACACCGTGCGATAACATTTGTATTACCGCACCCTGAACGCCTTGTTGATTAGCGGCTAAAATTCCGGCAGCGATTAAACCAACGTGCGCGATAGAAGAGTATGCAATTAAACGCTTGTAATCTTTTTGCGCAATGGCAATGCAGGAGGCATAAACAATTCCGAAGACTGATAAGCCCATTGCAAGAGGACCCCATTTTGCAAGAGCTAAAGGAACAACAGGCAACAACCATTTAATTAATCCGAACGTTCCCATTTTTAACATGATCCCTGAAAGTAACATCGTTCCTTGTGTGGGAGCTACTACATACGTATCAGGCTGCCAAGTGTGCAGAGGGAAAATAGGCATCTTAATTCCGAAGGCGATGAAGATGGTCCAGAAAACAAATGTTTGTTGTGACAGTGTTAAACTTCTTCCGGCAATGTATAAATCATTTACATTCCATGATTTTACACCTGTATCCAATCCTGTGTGATTGTACAAAAAGATTAAACCAATCAACATAAATAAAGAACCAAATAAAGTGTATATGAAAAATTTGAAAGTAATTCTTCCGCGATTTTCTCCGCCCCATAATAAGCAAATAAAATAAATTGGAATTAATGCTAATTCCCAGAACACATAAAATAAAAAACCATCGTTAGCGGCGAATACGCCAACCAAAGCGCTTTGCATTAAAAGTATTAATCCGTAAAAAGCATTTGGTTTTTCGTAATTGGTTTTGAACGAAGAGAGAATGATAAGTGGAACTAAAAAAGTAGTAAGCAAAATCATGAGTAAACTAATTCCATCAACACCTACAGCGAATTTTATTCCGAGTGATTCAACCCAGGTGCAATTAAGATTTAACATTTTAGAAGCTGCGTCTCCTTTAAATGTAACATATACGTATATGCTCATCATAAATTCAACCATCGAAAAACCGAGTGCCGCTTTTTTTGCTCCTTCGCCTTTTATAAAGA
>OLKW01000247.1_pt1 | contig 23276 bp, 19 predicted proteins | sample 1604351 | NCBI WGS metagenome assembly OLKW01 (sample SAMEA104055714, study PRJEB20765) | soil metagenome | isolation source: soil
TGGGGGCTTGTTACCTGAAATCCTTTGCAGGTCTTCCAATTGAACAACTTGAAAACAATGCTTCCTATATCCAAAGTTGGCTTGAAAAACTTAAGAAGGATAAGAAATTAATTGTACATGCCAGCGCCCAAGCACAAAAGGCGACTGATTATATTTTGGATATCCGAACTAAAGAAAAAGAGTTGGAAGTGCAACAGCCCGCCAAACTTACTGAAAGAGAAAAGGAATTGCAGGAAACAAGAGGAAAGGAATTAAATGAGATCAGAACAAAAGTGAAGGAAAAAAATATTAATCGTGGTAGATAAAGCCGAAATATTATCAAAATGTAATATTTATTTAACATTCTTCCACATATACTAATTTGATTTTAAAATGAATAGTTTAATTTTGACGGCATTATTTTTACATTTTATTTTATCCCAATCATAAATAAGAAATCATGGAACTAAATGCAAAATATGAAATTTGTTTTTTAGTAACAGCTATTCTTCAACCTGCAATTGCAGGTGGTATTGAAGAGCAAAAAGCAAAGGAAATATACAATCAGATTACTGAGGCTATAAGCAACGTACATAAATCCGAAAATCAATTTAACACATTGTTAGAGGATATTATAAATAAATGGGCAATTCCAATAATTGGTAAGTCGGGGATAAAGATTGACATACTGGATACTGGAAGCCAAGAGAATTAATTATTTAATTGTAAACTCATGTGGAAATATAATAAATATAGAATTGGCGAAATTGTGGGTCACAAAAAGACACCAACCTTTGAATTTCGGGTTATTGATGTGCTGTGCGGTGTGCCGAAAAAAAGGGGAATTAAGTGAACTGAGAAGTCGGATTAAAGGTAGAATAAGAAGGAAAGATAATAAATATGTAAAAAACAATATTTACAAACAAAAAATAAAGAGTTATTAGAAGGTTCATAGGATTCACCCTTAAATGCTTATATTTATCTCGCAAAATTGATTGTAAAGTAACATAATATGAGCAAATTATCATTTTCTGGGCATGAATCTTTTCAGTGCAGACACTTATGGCTAAAGAAGGGATACGATTTTATCAAAAAAGGCAAATCGTTTTCGGAAGAATCTGCTGTATTAGAGTTGGGAGTAGGCAAAAACATGGTTAATTCTATTCGTTTTTGGATGAAAGCATTTGATATTATTGATGAAAACGATAAAATTGTCCCTTTTGCCGAAAAATTATTCAACGAAAAGAATGGTTGGGATAAGTATTTAGAAGATGAAGCTACGTTATGGATACTGCACTACCATTTAGTTAAAAAGGGCTACGCCTCAACATATCATCTGATGTTTAATGAGTTTAGAAAAGAAAAAATAGAATTTACTAAAGCTAATTTTGAAGCTTATATTCAGCGTAAATCAGAAGAGTTAAGCTTTCAATTCAATAAAAACACCATTAAAGATGATTTTGATGTATTTCTAAAAATGTATTTACGTTCTGATTCTCAATCTAAGGATAAAGAAGATTCATATTCTGGAATACTTTCCGAATTAGAATTTCTCAAGAGCATAGGACGTGGAGAAAATAAATATTACGTGATTGAAAATTCTGAACGTAATGATGTTCCTGATGAAGTCATTCTGTATTGCATTTTGGATAAAGGGAATTTTGATGCTTCATTAAATTTAAATTCAATTGAACAAGAGCCCAATAGCGTGGGCTCAGTCTTTGCAATGAATCGGTCAGGTTTGTTTAATAAAATTGAAGGAATTACTCAAAAATTTAAAAAAGTAGTTCATTTTTCTGATCATGCCGGAGTACGTGAATTACAGTTTAAGTCAAAACCTGATCCATTAACAATTTTAGAAAAGTACTATGGAAATTAAGTATAATGTTTCTGTAAACATTCAGCGAGATGCCGACAGAGACATTCATTATATACCTACGCCTAATGCCACCAAAGTAATTAATCAAATTTCAAACGATTTTAAAAAAGGGACTCGTTCTTTTACTATTGTTGGTTCTTATGGTACCGGAAAATCTTCTTTTCTATGGGCATTACAACAAAGTCTGAATAAAAAGAAAAAGATTTTTGATATTAATCTACTTAATAACCCTCAAGTTGATATCATCAATATTGTTGGGGATTACAATTCTATTAGGGAAATTTTTGCGGAAGAATTTGGAGTAAAGATTAATCGAAACTTGGCTCAAAATATTTTATCGGAAGTATTCAATCGTTATCATGACTTAGGCAAAAAGAATCCACTTCTAGTTATTGTGATTGACGAGTTTGGTAAATTCCTAGAATACGCATCACAACATAATCCTGAAGAAGAATTGTATTTTATTCAACAATTAGCCGAGTTCGCTAATAATGATGATTATAATATTATTTTTCTAACTACCATTCATCAAAATTTTGATGCCTATGCGCATTCTCTTGCAAAAGAACAAAGATTAGAATGGACAAAAGTAAAAGGCCGTTTCAGAGAAATTACTTTTAATGAGCCTGTAGAGCAATTACTATTCTTAGCTGCTAAACACATTGAGGAAAGTAACTCTGATAAAAACATAGTGAAAGAAACAGGTAAGTCAATTGAAATTTTCAGCAAAACAAAAGCTTTTAATATTAGTCAACCCTATGTTGAAAGTATTGCTGAAAAATTATATCCATTAGATTTGATGGCAGCTAGTGTTCTTACTATAGCCTTACAGCGATACGGCCAAAATGAACGATCACTATTTTCTTTTTTAGAATCTACCGATCATACCGGAATCTCATCTTTTAATGGAAAAGAAAACTCTTTTTATAATATAGCAAATGTGCATGACTACTTAGTGTATAATTTCTATTCCTTTTTGAACTCTAAAAATAATTCTGATTATACTGCATGGTCTTCTATTAAATTAGTATTGGAACGTACCGAAAGCTTGTTCCAAGAAAATCTGAGTAATTATGCTAAGTTGATAAAAACAATTGGTTTAGCTAATATCCTTGCTAGTAAAGGCGCTTTATTGGACAGAATTTTTTTAGAAAGCTATGCTAAAGCCTGTTTAGGGATTTCCAATCCAAATGATTTTATACATGATTTAGAATCCTATAAGCTTATTATGTATAGAAATCATGAAAAAAGATTTGTAATTTTTGAAGGAACAGATTTAGATATTCAGTCAGCATTAATAGAAGCTGGGAATAAAGTAAATGATATTAGTGATGTTACAACTTTATTAAAAAAGTATATTGACCTACCCCCTATTATAGCTAAAGAACATACTTATAAAAGAGGAACTCCAAGATTATTTGAATACAGAGTTTCTGATTTTCCAATTGATGAAGAGCCAAAGGATGAAATAGACGGATTTATTAATCTAATTTTCAACGAAAAAAATATTCGTGATCAAATTGAAACAACCTCGAATAGATGTGGTGAAGCAATTCTATATGGTTTTTATAAACACACAAAAATCATTAAGGAGCTACTTTTTGAAATTGAAAAAACACAAAAGGTAATTGAAGAAAATTCAGATGATCGTGTTGCAAAAAAAGAATTAGAAAACATTTTACAACATCAAAAAAATCTGCTCAACCATAAGTTACTCAATAATTTTTACTCAAATGGAGCTGAAATTGTCTGGTATTTTAAGGGCGAGGAAGTAACGGATAAGATAATAAGCAGACGCTCTTTCAATAGTTATTTATCAGATATCTGTGGAAAAATCTATTCTTCTGCTCCTACTTTTAATAACGAATTATTGAATAAGCACAAAATTTCTGCTTCCATTCACACAGCTAAGAAAAACTATTTTAAAGCACTTACCGAAAATTGGTCGCAAATAGATTTAGGATTTGGTGATGATAAATTTCCTCCGGAAAAAACTATTTATTTATCATTACTCAAACAAAATAGCTTACAGCCAGAACCTGACCAAATTAATTTTAACCCCCAAGTTCCCGATAATAGTACATTTAAACCTTTATGGGAGGTATCAGTAGAATTTTTAAATAGTGCTAAAACTAATCGAAAAAATATTTTAGAATTTGTAGAGTTATTATCTCAGCGTCCATTTAAATTGAAACGTGGCTTAATTGATTTTTGGATACCAAGTTTCCTATTTATTAAGCGAGATGATTTTGCTCTTTTTGGAGCAGACAAACAATATCTTCCTGATATAGCAGATGAAACCCTAGAACTTATTGCAAAGGAGCCAGAAGAATATGAAATTAAAACGTTTGATGTTGAAGGAGTAAAACTTGATATTTTCAATTCTTACCGTGTAATACTTAGCCAACCTTCAAAAGGTAAGGTCAATAATCAAACTTTTATAGAAACAATTAAGCCTTTTATAATTTTTTATCGCGATCTCCCTGAATATTCTAAAAACACAAAAAGGCTGGGTAAAGAAACTATAGCCATAAGAGATGCGATTGTATATTCCAAAGATCCTGAGCACATTTTCTTTGAGGACTTTCCTAAAGCACTTGGATATTCTGTTGAACAACTTCAAAAATCTAAAGAAGATTTAACTAAATACTCTTATAAACTTCAAAAAGCCATAAAGGAGCTTCGTACCGCCTATGATGAATTAGTAAAACGCTTTGAAGTATTTATTCAGGAGGATATAATAGGTGAAGAAATACCTTATGAGGCATACAAAGAAGTGCTGCAAAAACGTTTTAAAAAAATAAGGATACATTTATTATTGCCCCATCAAAAAACTTTTGTCTTACGTCTAAATTTACCCTTAGATCGTAAAGCATGGTTGAATTCGATTGTGCAGGCAACTGTTGGAAATAATCTGGAAAAACTAAAGGATGAAGAAGAGCTTGCGCTTCTTGATAAATTCAAAATTATGATTTTAGAATTGGATAGCTTAACGTCACTATCTAAGTCAGATTTTGTGGAAGAAAAAGAAGATGTAATTGGGGTAGAAATCAGTTCGTTTAATGAAGGAGTGAATAAAAAAATTGTTCGTCTACCTAAGAACAAAAAGAAAGACGTTCAATCTCTTGAACAATCTATTAAACAAAAAATGTCGAGTGATAAAGCTGTAAATATTGTAGCTTTAGTTAATATTTTAAAAGAGTTATTTAGAAAATGACAAAAATAAGACACGTACTGGGTATCTCGGGAGGTAAAGATAGTGCTGCCTTAGCTATATATATGGGGAACAACTATCCAGAAATTGATATTGAATACTATACCTGTGATACTGGAAAAGAGTTGCAAGAAACATATGGTCTGATTGACAATTTAGAAAATTATTTAGGAAAGAAAATTATTCAACAAAAGGCCACCAAGAACAGTCCGGAACTTCCTTTTGATCACTTTTTAAAAATGTACGGAGGCTATCTTCCTTCCTCTATGTCGAGATGGTGTACTAAAAAATTAAAGTTGGAACCTTTTGAGAATTATGTGGGCACAGAACCTGTAATTTCCTATGTGGGTATACGTGGTGATGAAGAACGAGAAGGCTATATTTCACGAAAAAGCAATATTCAATCTATATTTCCTTTTAGAAAAAATATTTGGAGTGAAGATGTAATTACTAAAGCTTTAGTAAATTCTAACACACAAAGTTTAATTAATTTTCTTTCAGAAATTGATGCAAATGGTAAAAAAGAACGATTTGAAGAATTACTGTTACAGCCATTATCAACGAACTTTAATCAACAAGCTAAACTCAATTTGCTTTTAGATGCTGATATTAAAGTTTTTAACCGATTAATATTTAGATTTCTTAAAACAACCGATTATCCATTATCAAAAGTGGACGTGTTTCCATTGGTGGAGAACGATCAAATTTTAGTACGAGATGACATTTTTAATTTACTAGAACAAAGTGGTGTGGGAGTTCCTGCGTATTACAAACCAATTGAATTTGAAGTAAACGGTAAAAAAGCAACTTATTCCCGTAGCCGTTCCGGCTGTTTTTTTTGTTTTTTCCAGCAAAAAATTGAATGGGTTTGGTTATATGAACAACATCCCGATTTATTCCTAAAAGCACTAGAATATGAAAAGGAAGGATATACATGGAATGAAGAACCTCTTTCAGCTTTAATGAAACCAGAACGGATACTAAAAATAAAAGAAGAATATATTAAAAGAACGGAAAAAAGTAACAAAAAAAAATCATCTTACTTAGTTGATATTCTCTCTGATTCTGAAGGAGAAGGATGTGCAGCTTGTTTTATATAATATATGGAAACAAAAGTTTATTTAGCCGGAGGAATGAATGAATCCAACTGGCAGCAAAAAGTTATTGACGCTGTTGGTAACAAAGGCTTTGTTTTCTATAACCCTCGTGAACATTCATTGGTAGACAGTAAACAATATACTTTTTGGGATTTATTTTATATTAAACAAGCGGATATCTTATTTGCCTATATGCAAGTAGATAATCCTTCAGGCATAGGCTTAACATTAGAGGTAGGTTATGCAAGAGCATTGGACAAATCTATAATATTAGTTGATGAAAAGTCTAAACATGATGAAGCTTTTGCAAGTCGCTTTAGAATAGTAAGAGAAAGCTCAACAATTGTTTTTGAGAATTTAGAAGAAGGGATTAATTTTTTAGAAAAGATAAAAAATGGAATTGTTATGTTGTAATTATACTATCGATTGCAGTGGTGGCACCACTGACTGGCCGACGATAATATCAAGCATTGGAGCAATTACTATCGGCATAATCGCTCTATTTATTTCTGGTTATCAATCGAAAAAGAGTTTAGATTCAAAAAAAGAAGAGGAAGAACGTGCAGAAATTCATAAAAAATTGGATGAATTTTATGGGCCATTATTACAGTTGAGAATGAAAAGCAATTTATTATATAATAAGTTCAGCGAAAAATTTAAGGCACAAGACAATGGTTTTACAACGCTTACTTATTTGCTGGAAGGAAAAATATTTGAAGGGAATGATGCTACCCTATTAAAAGAAATAATTATTCTTGGAGAACAGTCAGAAAAACTAATTCATGATAAAGCAGGATTAATAGATGATACAAACCTAAGAACTCAAATTATTCCAAGAGCGACAACTCATTTCTTAATACTTAGACTGGCTTATAAACAGGCGTTGAAAGGAGAAACTGATAAGTTTAGAAATCTGACTTTCCCTAAAGAATTAGATAATTTACTTGAAAAAAGAAAAAAGGAATTGGAAGATCGGCTGAAACAATTAAATAAACCGAATAAATAACATCTTAATTTCCAATATTTAAATAGAAGTTTGATTCAATAAATGGCACACGATTTAACCTGGTCGGATAAAAATAATAGAAGAAAAAGTTTAAAAAATCATATACATCGATTTTTATTATATCCTGATTTTTGGAGTGATACCTTAAAGCACATAGGTCATAATTTGAAATGGAAAAAAATAAAATTTGCTGAAAATAATTTTAGTCAAATCCCTTCAAAGACCGGAATTTATTGTTTTGTAGTTATTCCTCCTACACCAAATTTATTTATTACGAGGTATTTATTTTACATTGGTAAAGCCTCAAGTACAAACTTAAAGACAAGATATAAGCAATACATTAATGAGAAAAATGGTATAGGAATAGGCGATCAAAAGCCAAGAATAAAAATCGAGGAGATGCTAAATGAATATTATGGTAACATTTATTTTTTTTACTCAGAGATCCCAATTGCAACTAATGTATTAGAATGTGAAACAAAGCTTTTGAATACCTTTTTTCCTTATGTTAATACTTTAATTCCTGAAGCAACAATAAGTGAAGAATATAGACATATTTATTAAATAATAAAAATATACAAATGACTGTTAAGATAGCTAAACTTTCTTTGCCTTGTATGCGTGGGAAAATGGGCGATACATTTTTTTACTCGACACTGATGACATTTAATGCAATTGCCGACAGAGTCAAATTACCACATGAAATAGACGCGAAGTATTCATTGGAAGAGCTTAAATTAGGAGATTGGATTCAAAGAAAAATTCAGGATAAAAGGATTTCTCACATAGTTCAGTATTTAAAAACCCAAGAGCAGCATTTTTTTAATAGTATAATTATTGGAATTTTTGATGGTAATCCGTCTTGGCAAGATATTAATATTAAGAATCCTGAAATTGATGAAATTTTAGATGATACTACCATAGAATATTTTAACAGAACATTTGGAATATTAACATTAACTGGCGAAGAATCATTGTTTGCAATAGATGGTCAGCATAGAGCAATTTCGATTAGAAAAGCAGTTGAAAAATACAAGGATTTAGGTAAGGATGAAATTTCAGTGATATTTATTGGGCACAAAACAACGGAAGAAGGACAAATAAGAACAAGAAGATTATTTTCCACGTTGAACAAATATGCTAAACCAGTAAGTCAAAGTGAGATAATAGCGTTAAGTGAAGATAATAATTGCTCAATTATTACAAGAGAATTGATAGATCACTATGCTTTATTTAAAAATAAAATTTTAATAAACAAGAATAGAAGTATAAGTATAGAAAATACAACTGCCTATACAAACATAATGGTATTATATGATTTAGTCGAAAGAATACTGACTAACAAGAATATATATGGTATTCCGGTTTCTGGGCATGACAAGGATAATTACATTACCAACAGAGTTGAGGATGAACAAATAAAATCAGATTATAAAAAATGTGAAAAATATTTCACGGATATTCTAACCAATATTCCGTCTATTTCCAATTTTTTTGAAACAGGAAACGTTAATAGAAAGGAAAAAAATACATCTTTATTTTTTAGACCCATAGGGCAAAACATTTTGTTCGATGTTTATAAAGTGGCATTAGAGCATAAAAAAGGTAAAGAAGCAATTTCTTTTTTTGCAAAAGATAATTTTAATTTATCAAATAAAAATTGGAAAAAGGTTTTTTTGGATAAAGAAACTGGGAATATTTCAACTGAAAAAGTAAAACAAAGATATGCTACGCTCCTAATTTTGGAAGCTCTTGGAATTAGTATTAACCGCACTAAAAAGGATATAGAAATATATCATAACTTTAATATTAAAATTACAGATATAAAAAATTAAAAACAATTATTCTAACTAATCTCCCAAGCCCTGCATCAATTCATTTGCTCCACCAAAATTTAAAATGAAAGTAGAATAATAATTATCAAACAGATCTTTTAAATACTGACCGAGTTCAACAGGTTCGGTTTCATTTTTTCCTTCGAGTTTCTGATGAATTTCATATCCTCTATTTTTAGTTATAGAATATAAAAAGAGCGTGTGAAAATAAACAGATGTATAATACTTTCGGTGTGAAACTTGTATTTGTTCTTGGTTTGGATTACTATATCTTTTCTTAAAATTCATTAATACCCCGGATTCCATATTCACGAAAATTCGTTTTAAATTATCACCCTCTGCTTCTGGAACCATTGTAGTCGAATGACCCATTTGCATTCCGGTGGCTTCTTCTATACTTGACCAAGTAACAGAATTTTCTGGCATTTCAGACGTTGAATCTTTGTACGCAAAAACAAGTGGTGGTAAACCTAGCGGTTCATTCTCGTCCTCCAATTTAGGCACTTTGTCTTTCTTGGTTTCTTGATCGGCTATTTTTACCCAAAATATTTCCTCAAACTCTTGTCCTGGTGCATTTAAAGAAACTTTTATTTGTACTTCATCTCCAACTTTAAGTTCATCCTTTGGATTCAGCGAAAGTCTTATATTTCCTTTGTTCGGACTACTTTTTGTAACATTAAAAACATCTTTTATATCCTTTGCTTTTCCTTTATCTGTACCTCCGTTAGTTTCATTATTTTTAATGCCGAGTAAGGCGATTTTTAATTCACCGGGCTCGTCCGTGCGATCAAAATAATCGTTTTCAACATCTGAGTTAAACAAAATAGTCTTCTCACCATCAATGGGGATTGAGATTATATTTGTTTGACCGTCTGTTTTTGTTTTCAATTTGAAAAAACCGGGGAAATGTTGAGGATTAAAAGGTTTTTCTTCTTTTTCAGAAGTAGACTTTTTTTCAGAAGGTTCTTTTTTAGTGGGCTTATCGTTTTTTATATCCAACTTAAACGTTTGGTTCAGCAATTTCATCAATTCAGAATCGAATGGCAAGTTTTTCGTGAAGTCTTTTAATAGTTGCGAGGTATTTGAAGATGTATCAATCTCAACTGCTTGTTTTCTTCGCTTCTCAATTTCAGATAGCCTTCCACCTGTACTACTAAGTTTTTTTGCAAGATAGGCTCGAAGCTGTTGTGTTTCCTCCCCGTCCTTCAATCGATCTCGTGATGCCATGAATAATTCTTTTCGGAAATTATATTTCATCTCCGTACAATCAACATGAATCAACAAGTGGCTTTTGAGTAAATTGAGTTTTAAAGCACGAGTAATAAACTCCGAAGTGTAATGCCCATGAACTTGACCATTTATTGAGAACAAAACCGACATTCCATTTTTAAAATAGCGATCTTGTATTATTTCTTTTGTGCGTTTAAGATCATGATTTCCTATTTTAGTTTTAAAAACAAAACCTGAAACTTTCATTTTACCAAATAATTCATCTTCATATATTTCAGAAAACTTATCTTCCAAATATTCTTTTTCTTCATGTTGAAGTCTCCAGCGTAATCCATATAAATCAGTTTGTAATACCTTATTATTCGGATAGCGCAACTCTGTATCCCTTGTTAATATTGGTAAAGCAGGGCTATATAAATATTCATTAATACTTTGGTTTAAATCTTGTGAAAAGGCTGAATAGCCCTTTGGAAATTGATAGGAAAATAATTTAATTATAGTGCCTGTCTTAAATTTCCGTCCCTCTAAGCCCAAATCTAACTCCGAAGTTGGAAATGAAGATATCTTATTATCCATAACCCAGTATTCATACCAAGTCTCTTTAGCGCAATCGTCTTCTGTTTTAGGATGTTCTCTAACTAAAGTGAATCCAAAATCGCCTTTATTATCATATCTTTTCGATGCGATTAGTTGATAACGATGCTTTCCGCAAAACACAATTGAGCCACTCCCTCCCATATTATATTTACCTTGAACAAAATGAATGTCATTTTTATTTCCTTTTAATAAAGACAGAAAAGTGCCTTCAAACTTTTCAGGGTGTTGTCCTTCTCCGTTGTCATATATAATTACAGAAGTAGGGTATCCTTTATAATGTCTTGGGCCTTTTCCATCTGCAATTATTTGAATTTCTTCGGCTTGTTCTTTCCGAAATTTTAATAAATCCCAACTGTCACGTTCTTCAAAAAATAATTTTATTGCATCTTCCATAGATCTTGGAGAATCCGAGGATCTGGGATCAATGTTCTTTTCATAACATTTTTTCATAAGAATAGCATCAATAGAATTAGTAATTTTTTCTATTAAAGCTGCAATAGGATTTGACTGCTGGTTTTTTACAACACCATAATTACTGAAATTGTCGCCAAGTGGCTTCCAATTTTCTTTCACAAATAAAGATGGATTGTTTTTTAAGATTTCATCTAATTCTTCTTCATCCTTTGCATGAAATATATCGTGAAAAATTTTATTTGGCTCAAACATAATTTATTTGCTTTTTGTTTTTTTGACTTTGTAGATTAAATAAAAAAACGCATTGTCCTTTTTAATAAACTCTATTTTATCAGCCAAACGCAAATGCATTAATTCACAATCGGATATTTTCAAGTACTTACAAGCATCTCTGCTGCCTTTCCATATACTTTCCCTTTGTTTCATGAGTTTGTAGGGATTTTATTCCATTTTGCTATATAAGAATTAATTTCAAAAGATGCTTGCTTTATCTCATCTAAAGTATTGAATTTACCTAAACTAAATCGAATAGATGAATTAGCTTCATCATTATTTAATCCCATTGCTTTCAAAACATGAGAAGGTTCGATTACTGAAGAAGTACAAGCAGAACCATTACTAACAGCAATTTGCTTCATTCTTCCAATAAAAACATCTGTTTCCAAATTCGGAAAACATATATTAGTTACATTGTATAATCGTTTTTCTGCATGACCATTTATAAATGATCCTTTACAGTTTAAAAGCTCCAATTCAAGTTTGTCCCTTAATAATTTAATTTGTTTAGCATTTTGATTCATTTCTATTTGAGCTATTTCCGCTGCTTTTCCTAAGCCAACTATGCTTGGAACATTTAATGTTCCGCTTCTCAACCCGAACTCATGCCCACCTCCATGAGTGAGAGGGGTAATGAGGGATTGCATTCTTTTTGAAAAATATAAAACCCCAATTCCTTTAGGCGCATAAAACTTATGACCAGAAAACACTAATAAATCGATTCCGGCTTTTTCTACATTTACTTCAAGTTTGCCGACTACTTGAGTTGCATCCGTCATGAAATAAGCTCCGGCATCTTTGCTAACTTTAGCTAAAACTTCAATATCCTGAATAACTCCTGTTTCATTATTAACCCACATTATTGAAACCAAAAGTGTATCTTTTCTGATAGCAGAAATCAGATTATTTATATTCAAAAGTCCATCTTTTTCCACTGGAAGAAAAGTAATTTCATACCCAATACTCTCCAAATATTTACAAGTATCTAATACTGCTTTATGTTCTGTTTGAACTGAAATTATATGTTTTTTTTCTCCTGGTGAATCAAAGGCTAATCCTTTTATGGCAAGATTAATAGCCTCGGTTGCACCAGAGGTATAAACAATTTGTTTGTTAGAACTGCCGATTAGTTCACAAATCTGTTTTCTTGCAAGATCAACAGCCTTTCGAGCAATATTCCCGAAAGGATGACTGCTAAATGAATTAGAATATATATCCGTTAGATAGGGCATCATGGACTCTAATACCCGTTCATCTAAACGGGTTGTTGCGTTATTATCTAAATAGATTATAGGAGTCATTTCAATTCAAAAGTACGGAAAAAACGTATTGCCTGTAATCACTTAAATGTAGTTAACAGAGTCCCCAAAGCTGTCAACTTATTCAGGACGAGTCCAAAGTAATACCTTTCTTGGGGTTCGGGTCTCCCGACAAGATAGCATGTGTACCAAGTCAACTTCTTCTGTTGACGGTACACATGCTATCTTGTAGTGTAGTGGTCGCATGTCAAATTAATCATTTTCTACTTAACCCTTACTTCATCTTTGGTGATATTATATACTGAAATGAAATCATCCAATACTCTTGATTTTTTATTCCATCCATTGGATTCGCTCCATTATTATATTTAATGCCAATAGAAAAATCATTATTAGCCTTTAATGGATATATATTTAATCCACACTTTAATAACTGAGAATTTTTATCTGCACCAACAATTGTATTTGTAATACTTTGTCTGTAATCATATTCAAATACAAATTCAATAAATTTAGAACCTTTAAGACTATCTACTTTACCTTTTCTAATCAAAAAATTGAAACATGGACCAAAAAATATTCTGAAATCAGATCCCAAGGTTTTTTCCGATTTTTTCAAATTTTCAATCATATTTTGATATTCTAATCCTAATAAGGGAGTAAAAAAATAGGCTACTCTTTTTGACGGATTTGCATACCCACTTAATTTGATGGATTTTTGTTTTTTAGAAATAAGATGCCAGTACGTAGAAGCAATTGCTGAATAATTTGTATCAACAAAATCTCTTTTTATCTGCAAGGAATGTCTTCCAATAATACCCCAAGTGTTTTTTTCTTTTGATAAATCAAATAATGTATTACCTGTAATTCCTAATTTATAATTATTTTGTTCTTTCCCGATTTGATTGTTTATATTGTAAACAAAAAATCCTCCCAGGGTAGTTTTAATACGATTAATTTTATAAAAATCATATCCAATTCCGGCGTTTATTAAAAACGAATTCGCATTACCTTTTGGATTTGTAAATGAAAATGTCGCAGGTTTATTATCATCATCTGTTTTTGTTTCGAATGCCTTTCTAATAGTTAGATTTTGCGCGGAAATCGTTATAAATAAGAAATTCATTAAAACGGACAAACAAACTATATAAATTCTCATAATTGTGGTTGTTTAATTTTAGATTCGACCAGTTTTATGCAATCACTTACAGTTTTACATTTGTTGATCTCGGAACTACTAATGCTTACTTCTTTTTTATATCCTTTTATTAAATTATTTAATTGAGATTGAAGAAAAGCATATTCATCATCAGAATAATTAAGATTATCTTTTAAATTTACATTGTCATTTAACTGTTCGGGTATCACAGTATATTCTCCAGCAATTTGAAGGATAATTTGCTTTGTATGTATCTCTATTGTATTATTTGAATTTAATTCAACACTGGAAGCTAAAAAATTAGACAATTTTATTTGTCCGACTTTTAAAGGAGTATTATTTTTTTCATGTTTTTTTAAAATTGAGTGTACTTTTTTCAACTTTGAGGCTGAAATTTGAATTAGTTGTTTCTTCATGTTATTCGATTTTAATTTTATAGATAATAGTTATTTCTTATGTTTAGCTTTCAGCACTCCGTTGTAGGCTTTTCGACATACTTTGATTTTTGAATGACAAATAACTGCAATCTCAATCACTATTACAATTATTTTTTAATTTATTAATCTATTGTTAAAGAAATAGATACATAAATATATAGTGTAAAAACACTATATGTAATTATATTAATGATAAGTTAAAACTTATAACAAGATTAAAAGTATTTAATAATGATACTGTGTGTTATCTGAATTTTTAAGAATTAAAAATCATGCGCTTTTTTTTCATAAAAAAAACAGATTTTAATTTTTTTTAAATTGTCATAGCGTAACAAATTTTTAACGTTGGGAGAGCAAAAATAAATTGAAGGGAATTTATCGGAGCACTTTTAATAATCAAAATCTAAAATATCTTTTACTTTAACATTAAGAGCATCAGCAATCGAAAGTAAGCTGTCAAATGTTGGGCTTTTAAGCCCTGATTCCAGATAGGAAATATATTGCCTTGACAAGCCACTTTCAAAGGCAAGTTGCTCTTGTGAAATTTTTTGAGATTTTCTTAAAAGATAGATTTTTCTTCCTAATTTTTTTCGCGCCCTTTTCTTCCTTGGTGTTTCCATAGGAACAAAAATCTAAATGCTATAAAAATAAATGTCAACTATAGTTGACATTTTAAATATTTTTATACTTTTGTGACGAATAATCTAAAAGTTAGATCCCATGCAAACAAAACTACTCCTGCTACTAATGCTTGTCCTCCTTACACAAAATGTAGAAGCACAAACCAAAGCCGAAGTGCTGACCAATGAAACAGTTGTTACCCTCGTCAAAAAAGGACTTGGCTCAAGCATTATCATCAACAAAATCAAAGCATCCAAAACAAACTTTGATGTTTCTATCAATGCCCTCATCCAACTGAAAGAAAATAATGTCCCCGATGAAATTGTCGCTGTAATGGTTGAGTTTTCAGGTGAAAAAGGAAATACGGTCAGCAACCCTAATGACCCGCTTTCACAACACAATTCAGGCATTTATTACTTCAATCCCAAAGATACCATTAACAGTCTGGTCAGGCTTGACCCAACTGTAGTGAGCAGTAATAAAAGCGGGGGTGTCGGAACTGCTTTAGCGCAAAGATTTACTTACGGACTGGCTAATAACAATGATATTTCCATTGTTTCAGGGTCAAATGCCCGAAAGCAAATACACGACAATACGCTTGTCTTCTATTTCTACTTTGAAAAAACCAAAGGTACTCTCAATAATTCGGCTAACTGGTGGTGGTTTGCTTCGGCAACTTCCCCCAATGAGTTTGCCTTGATAAAGCTGGATGAGAAAAAAGACAGGCGGGAATTAGTATCAGGACAAAGCAATGCTTATGGTTCTTCTATCGGCATCAGTGAAAAGCAAAAAGTTTCTTTTGATTATAAAGAGATCAGCGAGAATATTTTTCAAGTTACGTTGCGAGGGAGTATGCAATCAGGCGAGTATTGCTTTATGTATACAGGGGCTGTTCCTTCCATGTATAACAATGATAAGGTGTTTGATTTCGGAATCTATTAAAAAATACAATTATGAAAAACCTACAACTATTATTGATTGCCTGCTTTCTATTTGGGTATGGCAAAACCAAAGCACAGGATTTGATTTACAAAAAGGATAATACGGTTATTATAGCCGTGTTGGTTGAAATCGGAGAAGTAGACATTAAATACAAGGAATATATCAAACAAGACGGCGGTGTTTTGACTATTTCTAAAAGTGAAGTCGTAAAGATTAAGACGGAAAGGGGTAAAGAAATATTGTTTGAGCAAAACAGCACTATGACATATGACAAAAAGAACGCAATCAAAATAGGCTTGTTTTCTTGGTACCTATCCCACCTATCATTTTCCTATGAACGCAGTTTCGCCCCTACGGGAAATATGGAAGTGCATTTTGGCATAATAGGTATTGGCTATAAACGAGACGATGTTGCAGAACTTGGCGGATTTTTTACTCGTGTTGGGTGCAAGCTCATGATTTCTCATAAAGCAAAGGAATCCCATTTATTAGAAGGGTCATACCTGCGACCTGAAGTAACTTTAGGTTATTTTCGGGAAACTCTATTTGACCCGTCTTACGGCTCTTTAATCCATTGGAAGACATTGCCAACAACAAATGTCAATTTTTTTGCCTTAATGCTAAACATCGGTCATCAGTGGGTAATTGCAGATGATTATTTAATTGATGTTTTTTGCGGTGCAGGTTTTGGCGGTAATACTGGAGATATGCGAGAAGATAATTATGTCATAGCAGGACCAAATCCTTTATTTCTTAATGCGGGGTTAAAAATCGGGATGCTTTTTAAGTAACAAAAGTTTTAAAATAAATTCAATTTTTTCTTCAAAATAAATACAAAAAATAATTTTTTAAAAATAAAAACCATGAAAACAAAAATTTTATTTCACCCATTATTAATATTGGGGATATTAGTACTAACTATTACAGCTTGTAAAAAGAATGATATTAAAGATGAAAACAATAATACTAAACCTACAGCAACACTACCAGTATTGACCACTACTAGTGTAACTCTGGTAACTGATACATCGGCACAATGCGGAGGAACAGTTACATCTGATGGAGGAGCAACAGTAACAGAACGCGGAGTATGTTGGAGTAACTATAGTAGTTTTGAAGTAGGAAGCACGCTTCTTATCGGAAAAACAACTAATGGTTCTGGTACTGGCTCTTTTACAAGTTCAATAAAACACTTAACATCAAATTTCACCTACTATGTTAGAGCGTATGCCACTAATAGTGCAGGAACAGCTTATGGAAATACAATAAAATTTATAACAGGATTAAGTTTAGCATCTTTAAATACAGCAACAATAATTGCAATAACATCAACGACAGCAGAATCTGGTGGTTTCATTGTATATGATGATGCTTCATTAAATGTAACCGCACGCGGAGTATGTTGGAGCACAAAAATCCACCCTACTATAGCTGATAGTAAAACTATTGATAAAATGATAGCGTTAGACACTGAACATTTTAAAAGTTTAATAACTGGCCTGACTGAAAATACTACTTACTACGTTCGAGCATATGCTACCAATAGTGCGGGAACAGCCTATGGAAATGAATTGTCATTTAAGACACCTGTGGCGTTAATTTATGGAACAATGAATGACATAGACGGGAATAGTTACAAAACAATAACAATAGGGAATCAAACATGGATGGCAGAGAATTTAAAGACTTCTAAATTAAATGACGGAACTCCCATTGCATTCGTATATAATAATTCAGACTGGCAATTTAATATTGACCCAGCTTACTGCTATTATAACGATGATGCACCGAGTTACAAAGACATTTATGGTGCTTTGTATAATTGGGATGCAATATATAGTGGAAAACTTGCTCCTACTGGTTGGCATATACCAAGTGATGCCGAATGGACTACTTTAACAACATATTTAGGTGGTGATAATCTTGCTTTAGGTAAAATGGAATCCACTTCTTCTCTTTGGACTACCTACAATGCAAATGCGGATAATTCAAGCGGTTTTAGTGGTCTGCCAAGCGGATGGAGACAATCCGATGGTAGCTATTATGGTGTCGGTGGAATAGCCTACTATTGGAGCAGTACAGGTAGTGTAGGTAACGCATGGGATAGGTATATGAGTAATCAATATACTGGCATCGGCAGACAGAATGACCCTGTTAGTCTTGGATTATCAATAAGGTGTGTAAAGGATTGATTACGGGTCTTGTCTAAAAATAAGTAGGCTTTTTAAATAGGTTATTATTTAGCATAAGTTCAAAATTTTCTACCTGAAGTCGGATTTTATTTCATAAAAAGAATTAATGATAAGATAACGAGATTTTCAAAATATTTGTACAAATTTGTAACGATATTTCGTGCTGTTTTTATTCTCGCCTTAAGTACATATATATTTTAAATTTAGCCTAATGAAAACAAAATTACTCTTTATATTGTTTCTCGCTCTGGGAGTTGGAAACATTTTTGCACAAACTGAACTCATTAACAACGGAAATTTTTCAAACGGTTCTACTAATTGGACGATCTCTGGAAACTGGTATATAAATTCTTCTAGTTCTTGCTCTAACACTACCCCTGGTTACGCTTACGCTGGAGATGCAAGTGGAAATGCAGTTATCAATGAGACTGGTGATTTAAAGCAAACTATTACAATACCAAGTACCGCAACTTCGGCAACATTTACTTTCGGTGCTTCAAAAAGTACTGATGAAACAACTACTACTATAGTTTATGATTATGTAAATGTATTTTTGTTGGATGCAAGTGGTGCCCAATTAATGCAATTTACTCCTACCAATATTGATAATTTATATTCTGGTAAACCTGTAACACTTTGTGATGGCTATAGTCCAAAATCTTTTTCAATTCCTACCCAATATTTTGGTCAGTCAATACAAATTGTATTTAGTGTGCATTCCGATGGTGGACCTAAAAATACAATGTTCCGAATTGATGATGTGAGTTTAACTTATCTAGCCCCTGCTTGCACAGCAGTTTCTATTGCTTCTCAACCACAAAATCAAACTGTAACTGCTGGTAATACCGCAACTTTCAATGTTACTACAGGTGGGACATCGCCCTATTCTTACTTTTGGTTTAAAAATGGTGTGCAAATTTCCGGAGCAAGTAGCTCTTCCTATACAACGCCAACACTTGCTACAGGGGATAATGGAAATTATTATTACTGTATTATTACTAATTGTACTAACACATACCAAGCAACCAGCAATAACGCAAACCTTACTGTTAATAGCTCTTGTGTAGCTGTATCCATTTCGGGTCAACCTTCAAATCAATCAGCAACAGTTGGGAATACAGCTACTTTTAGTGTAAACACAGGTGGGACTTCTCCATATACTTATCAATGGTATAAAAACGGTTCTCAAATTTCAGGTGCAACAAATAATTCATATATCACAGCTTCATTAACTCTAAGTGACAATGGAAATACATATTATTGTTATGTTACAAATTGCTTAGGAAATAATAATGCAACGAGCAATAATGCTACTTTAACAGTAAATACGAGTTCTACTTACGGTTCCGTCAATGTTACAATTAATCCTTCGGGTGCTGTAAGTGCAGGTGCCACTTGGAATTTAGATGGAGCGGGAACTTATGCATCCGGATATACTTTGCAGAATGTTTCTGTTGGGTCACATTCTGTAGGTTTTAATAATAACGCAACAGGATGGTCTTCTCCATCAAGCCAAAGCATAAATGTTTCCAATGGAATTACAACTTCTGCAACTGGAATTTATATAACGACAGTTGTAACACCCTTGCCGTCACAAGTAACAATAAATAATGTAATTGCTAATAACTCCACTTTCCCAACCTCAAAAAAATTATGGTCTGGCTACACAAATCAAACAGCTCTTGTTATTAAAATATGTGCTGATGGTTCAACAGCAACAAAAATTACGTTTACTAATAACACAGGAATAGATTCAAAAAATATAAAATTTTGGATTGCAAGTGATCCATACGGGAACAACTCTGAATTAACAGGGTATTTTATCAACTATAAAGTAAACGGGAATACAATCACAGCAGATTTTGCTCATCCGAAATATTTAGAGGCAACATATAGGCCATTCCGTTCAGACAATATTCAAATTGTTGATAATACAAAGTCAAGTCCGTCAATTTTTACAATTCCAATTCAGATATATCGTGCACCTGTATTGATGGTTCATGGGTTATGGGGTAAAAGATCAGATTTTGATAAAATGGAATATGATTTATTTGATGCTAATTTATATCCACCTAATAATAGTTTTTCTAGTTTAAGTTTAAGCCCTTTGTTATTTAAAGTAGATTACGAAAAAGACAATGCAAAAAAGTTTTCAACTAATGCAGGTGTAGTTCCTAAAGAAATAAATAATTTACTTTCTAGTGTAATAAATACAGGATATTCAGCAGGAAAAGTTGATATTGTCGCTCATAGTATGGGTGGAATACTTGCAAGGATTTATTTGCAGAGTAATTCATATAAGCTAGATATCCATAAACTAATTACTTTTGATACACCTCATTTTGGAACTCAAGCAGCAAATTTTTTATTGAGCTGGTGTGGTTTAGAAACTAATTTACTTGTATCGGTAATACATAATACTCGGGAAGGAGCAGTTGAAGATTTAAAGGTGGATAGTTATGCTATTACAGCCACATTAAATGGGGTTGGTAATATTAACAATAATATTACCCCAAGTCATGCCATTAGTGCCCAAAACAATTGTTTTAATAATTTTTTTACTTGGGATAGAGCGATTATTTTCTTCGCTGATGAAACAAATAACACTTTATTATGTCCAAGGGGGGGATTGGGATGTAATAGTTTTATGTCCGATCTTTATAATTCTGAACCAAGTGATTTAATTGTACCTATATCATCTCAACAAGGAGGATTAAATGCAATTACCAATATAATGAATGAAGTTCATACAGGAGTCACTAATAACAAATTAATAATTGACACGACTCAATTTTTATTAAATCAAAATCCAAATAGTAATTTTTTTAATAGTCAAGGGTTTAAATATACTTCCATGAGTAGCAGTTTCAAAAAGGCTCAAACTAAGGAGAGTTTGTTGATTCCTGAAATTAACGGCGATGTGAAAATTACCAGTCCACAAAATGGGGCTTCATATAGTAATGGAGATACAATAAACATTTCAGTGACTGGAAACGTCAAAATTACAAAGTTGATTTGCGGAATTGGTGGTGCTAATGCTGATATTTTTATAGAAGACACTTTAATGTCATCGACTATTTTCAAGTATCATGTTCCTCAAAATGCCTTTGGGGAAATTAAAATAATAGTTATAGGAAATGATATTTCTGGTTTTGTTAACTATGACACTGTTATAGTTAATGTAAATATTTCCTCAATCGTTGATAGTATTAAATATTATCCAGACACAATACGCGTTTCCGTAAATAATAGTTCTTCGGTTACACTAAAGGGATATTTTAATGATGGCTATGTAAGAAATTTAGAAAGTTTAAATGAAGTTCAATACCATATACTTGATACAAATATTGCTATGCATACTACTTTAAATTTAATTGATGGAAAGCGGATTGGTACGACTTTATTAGTAGCATTTTATCAAAATAAAAAAATAGAAATCCCTATTGTTGTTATTCCAGAAGATACAACCACCCATGTCGTAACATCTTCTAAAGATATTAAACAAGTGGAAAAGATTTTGGATATTAAAATTTACCCCAACCCATTCAATTTAACTACACATATAGAGTACAATCTTAAAGAAAATGGATTTGTTTCCTTAAAAATTTATAATCTTTTTGGCGCAGAAATTTCAACTTTAGTGAATGCAAATCAAGAAAAGGGGACCCATCATGTAGTCTTTAATAGAGGCATTTTGTCAAATGGAATATATTTTTACAACCTTACTTTTTATTCTGTTGAAAAAGAACAGAATGTAATTATAAAATCGGGGAAAATTATTATTGCTGATTAATGAAATTTTAAAAAACAATTTATCTTTTATTTCGATATTCAAGGAGTATATCAATCAAATTAAACATACCTATTAAAATTATCAAACGTAAACCAATGTATAATATAAGAGCAATCAAAAAAGCGAGGAAGCCATTACTTGGACAAAATTTATCAAATGTTTCACCACATAAAGGATACTTATATAAAAGCAAAAGGATTCCAATACCAAAAATTACTAATCCTAGCGCTTTAGTAATTTTTATTAGAAAATTATTTTCATTTCCAAGATTCTGCATACTTAACTAGTATAATCTTTATTTATAAAAATAGCAATTATCACTCCTGCATTTGACTTTAAAACCCCACAAGGTGTATAATCTGAAAGCTAATTAGCAATTAAAAATTAATAAACAACTCGTTGCCCTTAAATGGGCCATCCGGCACGAACCGGATAGGAACGAACAACGTAGTCTCGTGTTAAATCGACATAATTTTATCCCGTTTTACTTTTTCCACCCTTTATGTTAGGTTGATTTATGGCTCTGGGAGGTATTGAGTAATCAAACTTCACGGAGCCTGTAATATCGCTGGAAAGCGATATGCATAAGACCCGCTTTGGTTCGTTCCAAGCGGGTCTTATGCGTTATATGAATGAAAAAATAAAGGAATATTTGGAGTGGAAGGGGACTTATGCACACAGAGCAAGCATCAATTACAAAATATGGCTGTATCACTTCCTGACTGTTTGTGGTGATAAAGCCATAGAAGAATATAATTCCGGGGACATCGTAAAATATCACAGGTGGCTGGAAGTACATTACAGCTCTTACAGTATCCAATATGCGATGGTTGTTTTAAAAAATCTTTTTAAATTTTTCAAACTCCGCGACTGCAAATGCCTTTCACCGGAACTAATACGGCTTCCAAGAATAAACATCAAATCCCACCGAGCCGTTACAGAAGGCGAGTACAAGCGGATCATTGATGTAATCCCAACCAATGAATTTCTTTTTTTACGAGATGCTATCCTCATCCGTTTGCTATGGGATACAGGAGTTAGAGTTTCCGAACTATGTGATTTGGACACGACTCACATAGATGAAAATAAAACATCAGCCATCATCTATACTAAAAAGACAGGGAAGAAACGTGCCATCGTTTGGTCAGCAGAAACTCACTACCTATTGATGAAATATATACCCCTGCGAATGGAAATGCAAAAGATCATCGGAGCTCCCGCCTTGTTTGTCGGCAGAAATACTAATAAGGATTGGAGCATACGAATAACCACAAGAACCGTTCAGCGCAGTGTCAGGCACTATGTTAAGCAAGCAGATATCAAAGAACGAATCAGTCCGCACAGTT
>OLKW01000312.1_pt1 | contig 20717 bp, 22 predicted proteins | sample 1604351 | NCBI WGS metagenome assembly OLKW01 (sample SAMEA104055714, study PRJEB20765) | soil metagenome | isolation source: soil
TTAACCTCCTGAATGGTTTTACAGTCCTGAAAATGTTTCATGCTTTTCATACTTTAGCAGTTAAGTTGTTATAGCAATTTTCGCAAACAGGTAGCGCGCTTCCCTGTACATTTTCCTGTGTATTACAAACCATACAGGTCTGTTTTGGAAGACAATTGCCGATTGTCTTTTGTTGTATTATCCGGCTGTTTCTTTTTGTTTTCATAAGCTTTTTTTTAAATTTCTGCTTGCCTAAGTTTTGTCTTTCGTCGTGCTCGTTAGAATAAAAAACCGATTTGTAATGACCGTGGAATAAATAGGCGCATATAATTTTTTCGTACGCCGGCTTTATGCCGCGAAAGCATTACAAATCTGTTTTAGTTTTGCAAGGACGAAAGACAAAACGAGGCAGAAATAAAAAAAACAGGCGAATGAATAGTTTGGCTGTTTTTGTCAAATAAAATTCCTTACAGAGATTTCGGTCGGAAGAGGCCGAAAGAGAAACAGGTAAACTGGTTTTGTCGGCTATGCCGTCGAAACGGGTTTGAGCAACTTTGTATTGAAGTAACAAGGGAACGCGCTCCGCGCGTTCTTTTGTTACCCGTTAGGGATTGTAGCGGCTATCCTTTTTATAACGTGGCTTACGCGGCTGTATAAAAAGATAAAAGTGGAAAGCCCGACCCAAAGGGGAACGGCAAAAAAAGTTTTTGAATACACTAAACACAAGGTATTGCAAACAAAAAACTCCGCTGAGGCGGAGCTTAAAAAAGGGGGGAATAGAACTGAAAAAAAGGAACTTCTCTTATGGTGGGCACTCCTGACGAAATATCGAAACAATTATTAGAAGACATCGAGGTTTTAGCCAATTTAGAACCGTATTTGAATATTTGAGTTTGCCGCTTAGTTTACTTTTTGTTTTTAACATTCTTGTCCAAAAACTTTTCCATAGCTCCATAAAAATCGAACAGGTTGTCCTGATTGTTGAAGCCATGCCCTTCATCATCCTTCACCATATATTCCACATACACTCCACGTTTCTTCAAGGCGGCTACCATTTGGTCGCTTTCAGCCCTGTTCACTCTTGGGTCATTAGCACCACATGAAATGAATAATGCTGCTTTAATTTTATCAGCATGAAGTGCAGGTGATACTGCTGCCAGCATAACACTATCTTTAGCATCATTTGGATTGCCTATCTTTTCGTAAAACTCATCTTTATACGGTGGCCAATTAAGAGCTATGGCTTTCAAGAACGTGAACATATTACTTGAACCTACATCTGCTACTCCTGCGGCATAAAGGTCTGGAGTTAAAGTAACACCTATCAGTGCAGCAGTACCACCATAGCTACCTCCATAAATAGCTATGCGTTTGGAATCTGCAATGCCCTCCTTCTTTAACCACTCTACGCCATCGGTTATATCGTCCTGCATCTTACCGCCCCACTCTTTAAAGCCTGCCTCCCAAAACTTCCTGCCGTAACCAGTGCTTCCTCTGAAGTCCATTTGCAGCACAGCATAACCACGGTTTGCCAGTAATTGCACCTCAGGGTTGCAGTCCCATTCATCTCTGCTCCAAGGACCGCCATGTGGATTTACCACCAAAGGCAGATTCTTTGCTTCCAAGCCTAATGGCAATGTTAAGTACCCATGTATAACCAATCCGTCTCTTGCCTGATAGGTAATAGGCTTGGTATGGCTCATTTGACTTTCATTATACCACGGATAAGGATTAGCAGCTTCCTTAGTTTCCTTTGTCTTGAAGTCATATAAGTAAAACTTGCTTGGCTGTCGGTCATTGCCAATGCGGGCTATGGCTTTTGTTCTTGCATCATCATAGCCAACAATACTGGTTATGTAATTTTCAAATTTTTTGTCAAGCCCTTTAAATACCTCCTCCCATTCCTTGTCAAAAAAATGTTTCACTGTTTTTTCCCCTATCCACGAAACGGAAACCAATGTCTTCTTTTTTCTGTCATAAAAAATGCTGCCAAGGTCATAATCCTTATTGCTGTAAATTTCTTTCACTTCCTTTTTAGTCGAAGGGTCATATTCAACCAACGTTACTTTATCTCTTCCAATGTTGGTTAGAACGTACAGATTTTTGTTATCCTTATCAAAGGAGCCAACGGAGAACTGTTCCTTGAAAGATGTTGTAAACAAAGTTGAGAAAGTATCTTTGTCATTGCTTCTGTAACTCCAAGAAATATTTACACCTTCAGGTTTAGACGCTAATCGTATAGCACCCATGTTATCTGTAACCCATGTATCATAATTCTCCCTATTGGCGTATAACAGTTTAAGTGTTCCGGTTTCTATATTGAGAAGGTATGGGTCAACACAATCCTTTACCCGTTTATTAATACCAACAATAAGTTCTTTTTCTTTACCGGGGATTTCAGTAAGTGCATCAATCACATCTGTACGTCTACCAAGAAAAGGTGTTAATGCTTTCAGGTCGCTGCCATCAGTCTTCACGGAAAACAGTTGAAAGTTTTCATCACCACCAATATCTTGTGGATATACAATCCTGTCGCCTTTCCAAAAATACAAGCCAATACTTCGTAAGGTATCATTGGTAACTCTAATACCAACAGTGTCGGTAACCTTCTGTACAAAAACATTCATCTTGCCTTTGTAGTTAGCCCTATAGCTAAAATAGTTGCCGTCCGGCGAAATGCGAAATGTACTTTTTATACCATTTTTAAAAAAAGTTTTCACATCAATCAATGGCGCAGGCATTTCTTTTTCTTCTTGCTTATTGGATTGACAAGAGTTAAAAGCTAATAGTAAAGCAGCTATCGCTGATAAAATTAAATTTTTCTGACTAATCACTATGGAGCGAATCCAATCCCTAATCATTGGTCTTTTGCTTTGTGTTTTTATATGTCTGAACCAACTCAAAGATAATACCTACTTGCTTTGGTGTGTAATAGTTGCCCATTCGCTTCCCGACCTTTTCCGCATGAGGCTTAACTATTTTGTCAAACTCGTAAGATGAGGCAAGGCTTAATTCCACAATAAGCTGTTTCTTCATATAGGCTTTTACATGAAAAACCCTTTCTTTTTTTTGTATTTTCATAGCTGCTATTTCAAATTTTTAATAAAAGGCTGTATTGCGCTTTCAAATTTTGGGAGATTTGAAAGCATAAATTCATTCATACTTGTCCAATCAGCTTCATTAAATAAGTTTACGTCTTGTTGTTCAATTTTAATTCTGCTCATTTTATTTTCAGGCAGTTCTTCCCAAACTAATGAGTTGCCAAATGCTTGTTCGATCGATTCTTTATTTTTTAGAAGTTTCTTGAAGTACAATTTATTTTTCTCTTTACTTGAAGTTGAAATTGTCAATTCAATTCTAACGTAAGATTTTGTTATAATAAGCGTATAAGATACCCCCCCAATACCTGCTCCTGTTCCCAACCAATGGTCTTTAGATGGGTTTACATTTGTGAATAAAATGGTGCTGTTTAGTAATGGTAATAGTTGTTGCCAATATTTTTTTCTAATTCCAAAACGATTCGGTTCCGATTCACTTTCTCTATTAGATAAATATTTGATGAATAATTCATCTTCCATCTCAAATAATGAAAGTAATTTCTTTAAAATACTGAATTTTGAATTACTGTCTATATTCGATTCTATATACCACCCATTTATTACTTCTTGTGGGGTTCTGAAATCAGAAGCATTTCTTGTTATTTTTAAAACTCCTTGATTGCTTAATAGTAATTTAGAGTTCTTTTCATAAAGACTTCTAATTACATAAAAATACATTTGAGCAATTGTATCTTCTTCAACTTTTGTATTTTCAAAAATGAAATATTCTATTTTTTTGTGAGTTGGGCTTTCAATATCAAAAATGTTTTGTTCCTCTAATTCGTCACTTTCTGCAATTATTACATCTGGATATTCCCATATTTTTAAGAACCGTTCATAAATGATGTTAAGTCGTTCTTCATATTTTGAAACATTCCAATTGTCTATTGATTTCAAATAAGAATTTAACCACAATCGGCTGTATTGATAGCCTTGTTCATTTCCATCAATATTCATTTCCTTTTTAGCTGAAAATGATTTGTTCCCTAATGCGCCATTATTACCCGATAATGTTAGATTTCCAATTGTATTTAGATGTTTTTCTTTAAATTGAAAATACTCCTCTGATAATAATTCTGTATTCCAATTTTCATTGGGGTTTCTTGGGAAGATGTGTTCTATCGTAATACGCTCATTACTTGTATCCACATATTCTCTGTTGTTGAAATTCTCTAACATTTCAAACAGATAGTTTCTGTTTTTAGGTTGAGTATTATACAAATCCTTATCCTTCAATGCCGTTTTCAAATCTTCATTGCTTGGGAATTTAGCACTTCCTTTCTTTTTGAGTAAAGCTTTAGCAATAGAATCATAATATTCCTCTGTATCTACTTCTGAATATAGGGTCATAAATATTTTATTCAACGAACTGGTTGGTAAGCCTACGATAAATCTTCTCCAAGCATAGCTTTGAATTAGCTTTAATACTTTAATCAATTCATCTTTTGCGAGTAATCCGTTTTCTGTATCTTCAAATACTTGAAGTAAAAAAGGGTAGGCTACATTTATCTCTAAACGATTAATGTATTCTAATTCTTTTCTGATGTTTGTATCTGCAACCGATGATGGATTGACAAACTTTTTATAATGTATTGATAATGATTTTATATTTTCTAATTCTTGATGATAGGCTTCATCTTTTTTGTTAGAGTAAAGATTTTTAAACTCAGCGTAAACTTTGTTTTTATTCGGTATTTTCTTGTTGCGAAGTGTCAGGTAATCCCTTATATAATCTGAAACCAACGAACTCTGTTTTACCAAATCTTTAGCATTTTCTTCTATTGGATTCCAAATGGTTTCAAATATTCTGTTTTGGTCTTTTGGTGGTAAGTCCATTAATATAAAATTCCTAATCAAATCAGATTGCGATAAATCTAAACCTGTTGAATTTAAACTTTCAAAAATTCGTTGAGGGTCGTCTTTATCTCTTTCTAAAGAAATTTCTACAAAAATTAACCTGTTTAATCCTCTTAAGACCAATTCAAAAGTATCATCGTTGATAATACCTCTAAAATAGTTGTAGTTCTCTATAACATTTGAAAATGCCCCATTTTCAATTTCTGTACCAAGCATTATTGCTTTAAACGCTAATGAATTAGTATCAGTCTGCTTTAGTTTTAATTTGCTCGATTCATTCTTAACATATTGATTCGTAAGAAACATATTGTACAAGCGTTCTGCATCTTGGGGACGGTTGTTTTCTTTTGCAAACCGATATAGAGCAACATATAAGATATTGATAGTAGTTAAACGTTGTTGTCCGTCTATGATTACCAATTCTTTTACTTCGCTTGTGCTGTACGTGCCTTCGTGAACAAAAACAATACTGCCAATAAAATGTGTTCCTCTGTCCTCTGTTTCAACGGATATAATATCATTCAACAACTCTTTGCATTCAGTATTTGTCCAATCATAATTTCTTTGATATACTGGAATGACAAACTGTACATTTGGTGCTTGTAAAAAATTATTTATCTGTAATTCGTTTGCTTTCATAATTTTCTTCTTGTCTTTTTATTTGTGCCTGCTTCTGTTTACACTGCCGGTTGTCATAGTGTTGGCGTAAAGCTTATGTCCTTTTTTTCCACTAAGTGGTTTTATTTCATTTATGTCACTTTGAATGCCTTGTTCTGTAAACTGCGATGCAATATTTATTTGAATGACATCACTGTTCTTTTTCCAGTAATTAGGAATCTGGGTGTATAAAAACTAAATTCCCTTCAGTTCTTATCGCATTTATTATATCCATGCTAACCGCTACCTCATTGCCTGCATCATCTACATCAACTAATTTATATGCAACATTAATTTTTTCATCTACGGGAGAGATAAAACCCGCAGCTAATTCAGTTCCGTTACGATGCAGAGAAAGGATTTTTCTTTTGGATGTATAAATAAAATCTAACTCTTTACTAATAATAGTTATATAAATATTATTTCTAACAGTAAAATTTTCAACTAATTTAAAACAGATGATATTAGTTGGAAAAGTTGGGCTATCGGGAGTGAATGTTTTTCCAAGATAAAGTGGTTGTAGTCTTTTTTGAATTAATTCTAATATTTTTTTATTGGCCTTTAATTTCAACTGAGACTTATCATTAGCAATGTGAAGATTTATGTCTGCATCACCCTTAACGTGAATTTTATTTATCGAATAAATATTTGGCTCTGAAACCGAATGCGTTGCTAGAACATCCTTTATTTTTGAATCATAATAAGAAGATACAAAAGAACTATCATTGGTAAGAAGTACAACATTATCATGGGTAGTTTTAATCTGAGGCAAAACTGACGAAACTAATACAAGACTATCTTGATTTGAAATTTTTGATGTCAAACAAACATCAAAAGTTGGAGATAATAAATCTTTATGAAGAGAACTAAATTGGTAATTTATTTTAAATTCCGTAGCAATTTTTTCTACTTCGGCATTAACTTCTTTTTGTATATCAGCAACAACATCTTCAAAAACAATATTCGGAATACCATATCCATCTTTATATTTAAGAATTGAGCTAAAATTAATTTTACCGCTGGGAAGTTTTGAAACTCTATCAGCGGCAATTCTTAGATATTGTTCTCTTTTACGTACACCTACAAATTCAAACATAACATAATCCGAGCTTACTAATTCAACAAATGGCGATTCATTGAGTATTTCAATGAAATCATTCACACTTTGAAAAGTGTTGTCCACTAAATAAATTAAAATATTTGTATCGACAAAAAATCTAACACAAAACTCTTTGTGTACAGGATTATCACTCCATGTTTGCATGCTAGATGTTTTCTTTTGAGTAGTGCGTAGTAATAAATTCTTTATTGATAGTAGTAGTTTCCGCTTGCTCCACAGCTTTTTCAACCATGTAGTAACAATTTTTAAGGAATTTTCTTGCATTGCCATCGACTTGTTTATTAAGCTCTTCAATACCTGATTCTTCAAATGGGAGTATTAAAGTATCTGTGTTATTTTCTTTAGCTAATGAAAGAAAATTAATAGTTATTTTTTTTGCTTCCTCAAAATTTAAATCTTGAAGATTAATAAGTCTATTTGTAATTCTATCTGCTAACGGAGGGGATACACTTCTTAATTTTTTAAGTGCTTGTCCCGTCATTGCAAACATTAAACACCACTCTCTATGTTCATCAAGCAAGGTTCTTAAATTATATACATAATTATCTACCTGAACTTTTGTCAAACGTCCTTCTGTTATATCCTCAAATTCATCTACCAAAATAAAAAAGTCCGTGAACCCTTGCTCTTTAATTAATCTTACTATATATCTAATAATGTCCGCTTCTTTTTTATCCAATTGTTTAATTGAGCCACTTGATAAAGCTTCCCAGGTTTTATTGACACCGTAATCATCTGAAACAAGATCATAGAAATATTGAGCAAGCATGGTATCTTGAACTTCTATTTCAAGCACTTTTATTAATATTGTCTTGAAAGTTTCATCGAATACTTTACGCTGTTTAGGCGAAGATATCTGCCTAACAAATGCATCTAAAAATTTTTTATATGAAACAGAGTTTTCTTCTGAGAATGGATCGGGATCGAAATCCGAGAAAAGTTGTGTACCTGAAACAAACTTTTGAAGTTGCGATTTTACTTCAGTAGAATTTTTTATTTGATCAATAATTTTAGACCAGATAAATTTTTTAAAATTCTCTTCTCCGATTCTTGAAATAATCGACCCAATAAATTCCAAAAGCTTAACCCCTGGATTGTCAATGTATATAACGTAAGGGTTTTTTTGTTCTTCTTGCATAACTGCTATTTCACCAAGCAAGTATTTCACGAACATTAAAAGTTGTGTTTTACCTGAACCGTAATTCCCTGTAATCGTCGCGCTGATAAACTTATCTTCCTTGTTTACATGATTATCATTTAAAGCATGAGAGATAAAATTTGCTACTTGAGATTTTACTTTATCGTCAACAGGAATAAGGTTCTGATTATACAAATCGCTGCCATTAATATTGGTCGTCCCTGATCGAGGAAAGGGATTAAATTTTAATCCCAATTTCTTGTATTTTTGATCTTGTTCAATCTGTAAAGATTGTCCTTGTCGATTGAAAATTTGCTTTAAAAGATCTTCGTTTGGATTCATTGTCTAACTATTATATGTGATACGTATGAGTCATTATATTTTGGAAAAAATATTTTATCTCCAGTTGTAATTTTGCTTTTTTTTACAAAAATTTCTGATGTTCTTTCAAAACTTAAATACTCCTTATGGATTTTATACTGCTCCAAAATTGTGTTGTGAATATCTTCCAATTTAATTCTGTAGGATAAAGCAATGTCCAAAACTAACTTTGGAATATATATGTAAGATTCTTTATAGTTCTTCCGGATGAAATCTAAAAGATTAAAATCTTCTTCCTTTTCCTTTAGCACGTAAGTACAAGCAATTCCTTTCCCTGTTGAAGTTTTTATTTCTAAATTTTTTAAATTAAATTTTTCAAGAACATTTAATACTAGCCCCCATTTAATAAACACGTCCCAGAACCTCATTAAATCTTCGTTTTTTTCTTGGTCAATGAAAAAAATATTAGGATTGTCATCATCCAAACTGTAAAAAAAAGAATCCGTAAATCTACTTTTATCAGAAAAGGAGAAAAGAGGGATTGAATTTTTAACTATTATTTTTTCTGTTAATGTTTCAACAAAAGTATATCTGTCGTTTACATCGGGGTTTATAAACCAAGTAAAAATTTCTTTAAATCTAAAATAATTGAAATATATACTTTTGAATTCACTCAAATCTTGCGAGGACAATGGTGATCCAATTTCACTGTTAGCGAATAAATTGACCTTTATCTTATATTCAGAATCAATTATCTCAAAATTTTTAAGAGCGTTTAAATGCTCTAAAATGCGTCTTTGAGACCATTCAGTTCTTTCAAATGGCAAATGAATGTCTTTGCAATAATTTGTAAAAGCCGTTAGGCCATTGAAATGAAATGCTTTTAGTGCAAGGAATACATCTCTTATCTCTGTGAAATTATACACATAAGAAAAACTCCACCCTTTATTTTTGATTTCTCTTGCTTCGGTCTCATCAAAAGAGGGGATTTCATTTTTAACGGAGTATGTAATGTCTATGATTGGTTTCACTTAAGTATTAAAACATTTTCAGTTAATTCCAAGCTATGCCTATATTTTAGGGTTTTCCATTTAGTCCCCCTAGCTCTTATTTTGTGTATTTCGTAATCTTTAAATCCAATATTTTTTGAAATCTGTCCAAGAATATCAGTAGTGGGAACGTACACACCGTAAGGAGCAGAATCACCTAAAATCAAATAAGCCTTGCCTCTGCTTCTCACCACTCTTCTAATTTCTTTCAATACATGATACATATCTTGAAAGTAAAATAAGGTTAATAGATCAAAACTTTTTTTCCCCAATCTTTCTTTACTAATCGTTTTAATTGATGCTGTAGTTCTTAATAAACTTTCGCCAATATTTTTATTATCCAAAAAGAAGTCACTTTTGCTAAAATTTTCTAAATTAAAATCAGATTGATTGTAATGTGTTGTAGAACCAGTTACGAGTTTTTTCCTAACCTTTGTTGTTATATCATTCCAATTATCTGTTATTTCAAAGAAATGAGTGTGCACCTTAGAAACCTCGCCATAATCAAGATTGTTAAGATATGGGGGAGATGTAATACATAAATTACACTCGTCATCTTCAATACTTTTATTTAAAAATCTTGAATCGTGTAAATGTATTTTAGAAGTCTTTTTATTTTTAGTATAAAGTTTTGCATCGGATAACATTTTTCTTGCGCTCACTTCAAAAATTTGCCAAGGGTCACCAGTATTTTCAAGCGTTTTATTTCTCGATATATAGGGCACGGCAATTGGATGAATGCAAACTTTATGAAGAGTTTGACTCAATGCAAGTTTGAAAAATAATTTGTATTTATTTGAAGATAGGCTTAGGATAGCATTGCGAATTAAGTAAAGAGTAATTAATGTTTTTTTTTCGTATAAGGATTTTAATAATTCGTGTGTATCAGTTTTAAAATCAAATTTTTTATACCCTTTAACTAAATACTGGCTTATATAAGTCAAAATTTCTTCAAATTCATTATCTGTTATTTTCCAATTCAGTTTTGCTCTTATAACATCATACATAAATTCTTGCCCTTCATTACCAACGGCATTTATTCCTGCTTTTTGAGAAGAAACAAGAGTTGTTCCGCAACCGGCAAAAGGGTCAAAAATTTGAGAGTTTTTTCTATTTTTTAAATTCTCTTTCGTTATAATTTCATCAACGAACTTGTGAGAAAACCCCGCAGTAAATTTATACCAATTGTGAACTGGGCTTTTAAAATTATCTTTAGCTGAACCTATATCTGCGTGCAAAAAATTCATTAGTTATCTGTATTGAGCAAATTTAGCTTTTTTATCCCCAATTGTTTTTAATTTAATTAATTTATTATCAATTAATTAGGTTCTGTTATTAGTAATGTTTCTCTCTAAAGCTATCAAAATGAGTGTTTTCGTCCTTTGGGTGAAGTGATTTTGTCCTCAGCTAAAAGTTTTTCGTCTGCCATAGTTTTACAAGGTTTTAAATAGAATGTTTAAATTAAAAAAAGTAAACAAGTTATACAAGTTAAAAATTCCGTTAGGGATAGCAGCGGAAATCCTTTTTTCTGCCTTGCATTGGGCGTGGAGAAAAAAGATTGCAGCGTATAGCCCGACCCAAATGGAACGGCAAAAAACTTCTGCGGCTTATCCTATCTCATCATTCGGATTGATGTCTTTTCCTTTGAGGTGAGAAAGAAATCCCCAATAGTTGTTTGAAGCTTCCTGCCACTCGCTTCTTGCTTTCATGTATTTGCCCATCTCCCGCACATCACCGAACCCCTTCACTTGGGTTATCTCCGTTTCCAATGTCATATAAGTGTTGGCTTTCTCTGCTAACTCCTTCTGCAAGTTTTCGTACTTCTTTTGGTAGGTCATTTTTGATGCGGTCTTTTCATTGCTGCTCCCGCCCTCTTTCTCGGTAGCTGTTTTATCCTGCACAGTGATTTTTTTATCAGCAAGCACTTTGTCAACCGCCGCCGTTTGATTATCGTTTGCATTCAGAAAACAGTCTCCGTAAATATACTCGCCTCCGAATACGCTATGTGCGATTTTATTTTCAGGAACCGAGCCGCCAGTTCTCAATTTCGGGACATGAATGACGCTACCTGTATAAGCCCAATCATGCACGCCAAGCCACAGCTTGCCGAGTTTGTGGGTTTCATCTTCCCATTGTTGGCTAATGGTGTTCATTCTCGCGTGCGCTTCCGCATCAGCTATTTTCTCTACTGTCCCGTTGGGGAAAAAATGATAGTACATATGTTTTCTATTTTAAGATTAAGGATAACAAAATTACGTCAATTTTTAGGACTTTTCCAAATATTCTTGCAATAAAAAAAGCCCAAGAACATCTCCCAGGCTTTTTTATTTCAAGATGTGCGAAGGCTTATTTTTTCTTCTTCGCGTTTTCGGCTGTCTGCTTCTCGTGATTTTCTTCATTCTTCTTGCGGGTAATGTTTTTGCCGCTTGTTCCCTCGTTCTTGTTCGAGATGTCCGCTTCATGGTGGCTGAGCTTTTTTTTCTTCGACATTTTTATGGTTTAAAAAATTAGTTGAGTAAAGCTAAGAAATTATTTTACTGCAACTTCTTATTTATCATTTTTTGCTTCCCTTAGGATTAATATTTTTAAGAATATTAGTTTTTAATAATTTTCCATTGTCCCACATTTCAATTTTAATGAGTCTACCGTTATTATCATAATATTTCCAACCTTATTAAGTTCCCCTTCTTGTTTTCCAATTTGTTTTTCACTTAACTTGAGTAGGGCCTTTTTCTATGTCTGTGCCTGAAAAACTCAACAACGGTTTCCTTAGTTATCATTTTAATTAGGAAAGTGGAATTATAACCCATTCGGCATTTTTTGAAGAACGTTTAGCTTTAGCACCCTTTGGCATATTTAAAACATTAGAAATGGATGGGTCAATTTCTATTATTTCCTTCAATAATAAGACAGCAGCATCTTCTTCTTTTACTTCTTCCTCACCAAAAAATTGCCAATCATCGTCAGTATCGTGCGAAACAAATAATATTGGTGAGCCCTTAAAGGCTACTTGTTTGGTCGTAAACACATATCGATTAGGGTCTATTCCCAAATTGCAATAACTTTTTTTGCTTGATTTACTACTTTATCCCAATTGGGGTCTTTTAAAATTTCTTCGTGTGATAAATCCTTTAATTTTTCTTCTTTGTAATAATTATCAAGCATGGTTTTAAATTCTTGAAGTTCCTTTAAAATATTATTGGTAAAATGAAATTGAGAGAGATGTTTTTCTTCCCAAAAATCATCGTCAAAACAATAGGAATCATAAAGCATTGCTACATCTTCAGAAAAGGAGGCGACAATATTAGGATCCTTTCCCATCCAGCCAATTTCTTGTGTCTCTTTGTCTGAAAAATCTTTAATTGAGTTATAAATATTTTCTTTCCAAATTTTATAATCAACCATTATTTTTCATATTTAAAATCCTCTTTAGGAATATGCGACTCTTGTGACTTAGACTTGACTTCGTTGCCTTTAGCATCTATAGTTTTACCATTTTTATTTTGTCAAGCAAGGGTTTAAATATTATTCGCCCTTGAACCTAAATAATAATCTTGTTATAATGTTACCCAAGTTCCCTCTATAATTTTGTTTGACCAATTTGCAGAATCTAATACAAACCGAAATTGACTTTCATGGTATATATAGCTAGTATCTCTATCAGTCCCTACAATTACCGTAACATTATATGAAACGTTTTTGTTAAACGAGTTACTTTTATCTTGTAAATAATAAAGAGAAGTATCGGGGTTACAAAAATTAAACTTGTTTGTACCGATTTTATTTTTTTTTAAATCATAAACTATATTTTGCTTTTTACTATTGTATAATTCAATCATCATTATTTTGTATTTTTCGCCTTTTATAGTTAGTTCGCAGGTTCCCGTATTAAAATTACATTTAGTAGGACTACAGTTTGTAAAAAATAAAGTCGACAATAATATAAGAATGTAACTATTCGCCTTTAAACTCATATAAATACGTACTCTGAATTAAGAATTGCCAACATCGAAGCCATCATATTCCACAAAATATTCATTAGCTAAAGAGTAAAATTCTTGATTTCTCTTTTGCAAGGATTCTATATTTTGTTTTTCGATTTTCTCCATTTGCAAATAAAACTCATCTAAATCATTTTCATTTTCTTTATCAGCAAGGAATAAATCGCCAAATTTATACCCTTTTTTTTCTAAAAACAATTTCAAATCCTCAAGATTCTTCTTGTCAGCACTAAGAAAGAAATAACTCCACAATAATTCTTTAGAAATATCGAAAGTATTATTATCTGTAATGTTATTGAAAAATTCAACAACGGTTTCCTTAGTTATCATTTTAATTAGGAAAGTGGAATTATAACCCATTCAGCATTTTTTGAAGGACGTTTAGCTTCAGTACCCTTTGGTATATCTAATATTTTAGAAATGGACGGGTCAATTTCTATTACTTCTTTTAGCAATAATACAGCAGCATCTTTTTCTGTAGTATTTTCTTTTCCAAAAAACTGCCAATCATCATCAGCATCGTGCGAAACAAATAATATTGGTGAGCCATTAAAAACTACTTGTTTAGTCGTAAATACATAACGGTTATAATCTTCTGTTTGCATTTTGCTTACTTAATTACTGCTAAGAATTTCGATTCGGTTATCTTTTGACCTTATTAAGTCATAGTTTTGCAAAATCGGCAGATTTATGGGAATAATGTTTTTTATCAAAAAAGCCTACATGTTTAATTCCGAAGCACGGCGTTAAATCACCATCAAGAATATCTGTACCGGTAAAACTGAAATGCTCTAAGTTCTTTAACTGTTTAATAAACTTTAAATTAGGTAATGGCTTACTATCTGTAACATTGAGAAACTTTAATTCAGTTAATTGCTCCAATACTTTATAGTCATTTACATTTTTACAATGGTCAAGAATAAGTCTGGTAAGAGTTTGTTTGCAGTTGCTAAGGACTTCAATATTTACAAGCCATCTGTTGTAATAGATTTCTAAGGTTTCAAGATTAGGAAACAATTTTAACATTTCTAAATCTTCAAATTTACTTTGTATAAAACATAAACTTTTTAGTTGGTTCAACCCGGTAATAAAATGAGAAGTTTTATTATTGTATGTATATTTTCTTAATGTTAAGTCGTTAAGATGTTTACAAGAAGATAGATTTTTTAAATCTTTATGCCAAGAGATATTGCAGCTTTCCAAATATTTAAAATGACTAAAATCAATATGAGATTTGTTTTCTCCGCCAACAAAAATATTTTTTAGATTTTTTAATTCCTCAATATGTTTTAGATTTATGTCGTCAGTAACAATCGAGATATCCTCTAGTATATCTGCCACTTCGGAAATAAAATTTATGTCTTTAAGCAGGTATCCATGATAAAAATTTAATTCAATACTTCTTACTTTTTCTTTTTTTATATACTCTATTGTTTCTTTGAGTTTGTCCGACTCTATCAATAAACGACAAGAAATATTGCCAGTCCTACCGAATTTAAAATTATCTTTTATTTCAATTTTCATTTACTTTTAATCTTCCTTAGCTTTGCTTTGCTCCGATAACTTTTTGCCCGGAGAATTAATTTTATTATAGTTTTCTGCCTTATTACCTGCGCCCCCGTTTTTCTCAATATCTATATGCTCCTTTATATAGGCGGCTTTTTTATTTGCAGCAGGATTAAACTCCTGACCTACTACAGGGTCGCTATGTTGATTTGCAATTCTTTTCCCTGATTTGTTCATACGTTCTATGTCTCCAACTCCCGAATATGTTTTTCCGCTTGCATGCTCATTTGTGTAATTTCCGGATGGCTTTTGGCTTTTTACTGAATTGCCATGAATTTTTTCCAATTTAGGAGAAACGTTGGGTTTTCCTCCAACCCCTCCTTCTCCACCTTTTGCTCCTTCCGCGATTTGCACTACCTCAATAACTGCCATTACTCTATCGCCTCCAGATACCTTATCGCCATCTAAACTCCTTCCTGTTATAGCTTTACTTAAAGGGTCTCCAATTCCGTAGGCAATATCAATACTAATATCTGTAATTAAACCCTCAAGAAGACCTTCGTGGTATTCTGTTGGTTGCTTAGACTGAAAAAATTCTTGTCCTTGTTGTGAAAGCGGTCTCTCCATAGCTCCTGTTCGAGCTGTGGTGTAAGTTCCATTACTTTGCGGAAAAGCAGGCTCTAAACCATCTAAATCAATAGCCTGTATTGGAGTATTACCAGCATATTGATAAGGTGTATAATATGGGTATTCACGGGCAAGTGGGTCAACACTTAAAAACCGACTGCTTGTTTGTGCGTGTATTTTTTTTGCCTGTTCTTTACGGTCAACAAAAGCAACAATTTGTTCCGTATATACGTTTACCATTGCAGAGCCAATTTGACGAACGCTGTCGTTATCAAAATACTCAATGTATCTGCCATCGCTTAGCGTAAGCATAGGCTTTGATTTTTTACCGATGCTCTCGAAAGGATTTTGAGCATTTGAAAAATTGCTTAGTATTAAGCACAGACTGAAAAGAAAAAGGCTTATTTTTTTCATGGTTACTTGGCTTTTGTTGAGTTAAAAGTATTACTTATTTTCTTATTTTGATACTTTTCTTTGTTTTTTTCCAAGGAATTTATCCACTCGTTATACATTTCGTCGGGGATTTCCCTATAGCCTAACTTTGCCAATGAAACATAGGCTTTCTGCATATCGGGATAGATGGATTGGGCTTTAGCAGGCAAGGCGGCATCCGTAAAGTAATCGTACTGTTTTTTTAATGTTTCGGATTTGTAAAGCAAACCTTCTACATAATGAGGGTTATATTTTAGGGCGGTATTACAGCAAAGCAGGACAAAATCGTAATAATCTCCCTTAGCTTTTCTTTCATAACCCCTTGCTAAATCAACTAAGCATTGCGCCAAAGATTGTTTTTGAGAAAGTGTATCCATATACAAACTGTTTTTAATTGTTTCTGTGCTTACATATCCCGAAGCCATTAGCCAAGCATCAATAGGAAACAATCCGCTTGTTAATTCTGAATTGTACCAACCGTCTTTTTTACTGCGTTGTTTTATGTAAATATGGTTGGGAGCGTAGGATAAATACGCTTTTGAGCCTTGTTCTTCGCAAAGTATTTTATAAAGGAACGGTAAAGAATGACAATTACCAGTATGTGTAGTAAGAAGTTTTACGACAAACATTTTAGCCCAGTCGGCATCTGCAAAGCTGTCGTCAAAATCATAAAGAAACGGTTTTACAACTAAGTTGTGTTCTCTATCGAAGATACTATCCTTCATAATTTTGAAGGTAGAGCCATTTTTGGCGACGTCCGCACTGTCGGCATAATTATAACCTTTTAAAGGATTTGCTTTTCGATATGCTTCTGCAATTTTAATTAGGTATAGAATGTATGTATTAAACTTTTCATAGGATAACTCATTGTTGTAATACGCATTCTCGGAAACAAAAACGGCTTTCTTAAAACTGATTGGCTCTTTGCCGGACAGCATATCGCTAATAGTTTCGTATGCTTTTTTATAGAGTAGAGTTAAACTATCGGTTTGAGCGTTGGCGAAGCCAACGCAACAAACAAAAAGTATTATCAAGCGAAGTCTTTTCAATTTGCTTTACTTTTTAAACTGATTGGTGAAATTAAGTTTTAAATCTGCACTGTTTTGTTTTTCCTGCTCTTGCTTTAAAGAATTAAGCCACGTTTGATAAGCCTCTTTAGGCATAACGGTAAAGCCTGCGTTATCTAATTCATCATAAAGCGCGTTACGTTTTTGAAACTGTTCATTAATGTACGGAAAGTTAGATATTGTTTTAGGGTTGGGATAGTTTTCTTGCGCCAAAGCTAAATCAAATAAAGCCGTTTGATAATTGGATTGAACTACTTTAGCATAAATGTAATTTGGATTGTACTGCAAGTTTTTGTCGGCGCATTTTTGCTGAAAGTTATCGTAACCGAATTGTTCCTCATAATTATTAGCTAAATCGATAAACATATTGGCGACAACTTGTTTTGAATTTGTTGGCTCGTTAAAGATATTACTTTTTAATGCTTCGGCTTTTATAAAGCCCGAACCTAAAACAAAAGCATCGGTAGTTAAACGACCGTTAGTAGTTTCAAAGTTAAACCATTTGCCATTCTTGGTTTGGAATTTTATAAAGGAATGTTGCGGAGAATAAGACATAAAAGATTTTATTTTAAACTCTTCGGCTAAAATCATATAGAGTAAAGGCATAGAGTGGCATTGCCCTTTGCCAGTTAAAAGTAATTTAGTTACTAACTGTTCGTCTGCTCTGAATGGCTCGTTAAAGTCATAGCGCAATGGCTTTACCATTTTTACACTACCGTTTGCTTGCTTTATATATAAAGTGTCGGCATATAATTTTTGTATTGCGTAATGTATAGCATCGGGATTAGTTTCGTCTAATTTTTCTTTTTTAATAATGTATTTGATAAGAGAAACTTTGCTTTGAATGAGTTTTAAATATTGTTCGTAAGGTAATTTGTCTTTTAAGTAAGCGTTTTCTACAATATAAACTGCACGTTTTACACTTAAAGTTGTGTCGGCTAAAAACATTGCGTTTAATTTATCGAAGGCTTTGTTATAATTGTCGGCGTTGGCTTTGTATTCGGGAGAATTGGAGTCAACAAACCGAAATTTTGATTTGCTTACTTTCTTTGTCTTTTCCTTTTTTAATTCAGACTTCGCTTTTTCATATTCTTTATAATTTTCTTGTTGGCTTTGTTGATGAATAGCGTTGTTATTATTCCCTTGTACTTGATTGTTTTGTTCCTGTCTTTGTTGTTGCAGAGATACTTGCCCGAAAGAAGTACCACTTGCAAATAGAAAGAAGGTTATAATATTTGTGGCTGTTGCGGGTAGGGCAAAAGCTCTTTTGCAGCCAAAAAAAATTATTCCTTTTAAAGAAAGCTTCAAATGTGCTTTTGAAGAATGGCAAATACGGGTTTGCCGAAAAAATGGGCGCAATAAAAAATTAAAAACATTTTTTTTGTATTCTGAAATATGTATATTAAGATTTGTCAAAAGAATGAAATGTTTAATTTTTGCAATGATTTTTTGATACTGTTAGTGGCTGTGCCATATTATTTTATTAGTCGAATAATCTATTTTTACAGCGTCAATAGATGTTTCTTCTTTGTACTCTGTATTACCAGTCTTTATATAATTTTGTCTCGCGGCAAAAGTAAGTTGGATTTTATTTTGGTCAACAACATCTTTCTTCAAAGCAACATTAAAGTGTTTAGGATATTGTACACTTTGATATAATATCCCGTCTGTTATGTTGCCATTAGGAAAATAAAGTTTAGAATAAACGAAGTTTGAGAACACAGCCGTAATTTTGTATTTATGTTCTTCTCCTTTGTGTATCTGTTCAATATATTTTTTTGCAAAATATTTATATACCTCAAGAAAATCTCCAATTTCTTTATTGTTCTTCAAGTCTGCCTCTGTTTTTTCAATATAGTCAGCAAGCCCAAATAATTCCTTTGCATCATTATTCCTTATTATTTCAGGTGTTACAATAGCCCCTAAATATAATTTCTGTTTCACTTCCCAGCGTCCAAGGGAATAGCGAGCAAACTTCTTTTCTCTAAAGGCATTTAAAAATCTGATTTCTGCTAACGAAGTTTCTCTATAACGTGAGCCATAAAAAATTTGTTGTTCAGGTAAATTTGCTCTTCCAATCTTTACGTCATTTGGTTTAGGATGATATGAATAATCTTGTATATCATAGTGAAAATCTGTTTTGTCACCCAAATAACGCGACCTAACAAGGGGATTATTAACAGTTAAATCTACCCCAAAGATTGGAAGATTTTTAAATTTTGTCGCAATGATATTATGAATTACTTCTGCTGCATTGTCTTTTAGCAAGTCAACTTTATCTATTTCATCTAATGCAAGTCTAAATTTACTCATTGTTTATTGGCTATGTTGCCACATGTTTCGTTACTCAAATATAATCTATTTTAAATAATCAAAATACAGTGTTAAATTTTGCAAATAATGATCGAGAAGTAAAAATAATTACGACATTTGTAAAAAATACTTTATTTGATTTTTTCATTCGTAAAAGAGCGAATAAGAAAGGTAAAAAGCAGGCAGTAGTAAGGGATAATACTACCCCTGCGCGCCTAAAAATAAAAGAATACCCCGCCCCTCGAAAAAAATGAAGTGCCGCCAAAACTTCCAAATAAAAGCGAAAAAAAATAGCAAGCAGGAACAGGATTTTCCTGTTCCCGTTGTATTGATTAATTTATAAAGAAGTGTTTGTCAGTAAATTGTTTTTTTGAAGAATTACATTTTAGTGAAAGAAAAATATATTTTTGCGCCCAATTAATTGAGTAGCTGATATAAAAAATGTAATCACGAATGTAATATGCACAATGTAGCCGTTGATGACCACACGCACAAAGAAGCAAAGACACTTTGTAAAACGCTTGACTTGACCTTGGGAGAACTTTTTAAATACTGCGTAACGTATGTGAAGAAAACCGGAATAGACCCGAGCAAAGCCGATAGTGAAAGTCCCCATAAAGTAGTTAAGGAACTGGAAAAAAGAATCGGACAACTTGTCGCTTTTATTAAAACACAGGAGCAGGAAAAATTAAATCCATTGCTCGAACACCTGATTATTTTAACGCGCGAACTGGACGATGTTTTAAAAAAATTACCAAAGGAAGAAAGTTTAGCCGAAGCAAAAAAAGCCGGAGAAAAACGCAATGAAATTTTAGTTGCAAGCCATAAAATACAGATGAAATCATTAACCGAATCGCAGCAAAAAATTAATGATGAAAATAAATTAATGTTAAATAATTTAACAAAAGCCCTCACTAATTTACAGGCAGAGCAAAGGGGAATAAATGAAACGATTGAAGGCAAACTAAGCAAAAAGTTTTTGGCTAATTAGGTTATGTACGTCAAAGTAATCAACCCGCAAAAGCATGGAAAAACTGAGTACGATAATGCCGGAAGCTGTACCGCTTTGGTAAATTATTTAAGCAAAGAAGATAAGGACAAGGGACTGGAACGGGAACTATACTTTAGCCACGATCGCGATAAAATAAGCAGCTTAGAAGTTACCCGAACTATTGACAGCAACTGCCCCGGCATAGAAAAGAACGAAGCCAAGTTTTACAGCTTGGTTGTTGCTCCCCGGCCGGATGAGATGGGACACATCAAAAATGACAAGGCAAGATTAAAAGAATACGTTCGGGATGCCATGGATATATACGCCGCTAACTTTAATAAAAAGGATGGCAGCAGTAAGAACCTCTCCGGTAAAGACCTTGTGTATTACGCCAAGTTAGAAGAGAACCGCTACTACAAAGGAACGGATGAAGCAGTAAAACAAGGTAAAGCCAAACAGGGTGAACCCCTCCCAGGCGATAACACCCATATACACATCATCGTAAGCCGTAAGGACAAGACAAAGCAAATCAAGCTCTCTCCCTTAGCCAACAGTAAAAAG
>OLKW01000111.1_pt1 | contig 20124 bp, 19 predicted proteins | sample 1604351 | NCBI WGS metagenome assembly OLKW01 (sample SAMEA104055714, study PRJEB20765) | soil metagenome | isolation source: soil
AACAGAGTAGTTAAGCCCGGCTGAGCTGATGGTAGTTGGCCTAAAGCCCGCAAGAGTAAGTCGATGCCAATTTTAAACCCCATTCATTAATTTGAATGGGGTTTTTTTATGGAATTAAGTCGATACCATCCCGATAGTTTCCCGATAACTATCGGGAGAGATTAAAAAATCCTCCAAGTAATGGGGGGATTTTTTTTAACCGAAAATCACATTACACAAATTGCTGTTAATAGAATGGTTGATAGCTTCCCTTCTTACAAAAAATGTAAACACCTTATTTAGTATCTTCGTTCCAATATTAATTTGTGTTATGAACATCATTATTCCAATGGCAGGTATGGGCAAACGTATGCGCCCTCATACACTCACTGTGCCAAAACCCTTAATTCCGGTTGGCGGAAAAGCTATCGTTCAACGATTGGTTGAAGACATCACCAAAGTATGCGGAGAAAAAGTAGATGAAATTGCTTTTGTAATTGGCCCAACATTCGGCAAAGAAGTAGAAAAAAAATTGTTGGATATTGCTGCTCAGGAAGGTGCAAAAGGAAGTATTTATTATCAGGAAGAAGCCTTAGGAACTGCTCACGCAATCATGTGTGCCGAACCCGCGCTTAAAGGAAAAACAGTTGTGGCATTTGCCGATACTTTGTTTAAAGCCGATTTTGTAATGGATACAAAAAACGACGGCGTTATCTGGGTGCAACGCATCGACGATCCAAAACAATTTGGTGTAGTAAAAATAAATGACAAAGGAGTGATTACTGATTTTGTTGAGAAACCACAAGAATTTGTAAGCGACCTCGCAATCATTGGCATTTATTATTTTAAAGACGGCGATTACCTAAAAAAAGAAATTCAATATTTACTGGATAATAATATTAAAGACAAAGGCGAATACCAACTCACCAACGCCTTAGAGAATATGAAATCAAAAGGAACAAAATTTGTTCCGGGCAAAGTTACCGAGTGGCTCGATTGCGGCAATAAAGATGCTACGGTGTACACTAATCAACGCGTTTTAGAGTTTGATAATGAAAAAAGTGCTTTACGTGCATCTACAGTAAAAACAGAAAATGCTAAAATTATTGAACCCTGTTTTTTTGGGGAAAATGTTTTTATTAGTAATTCAATTGTTGGCCCGCACGTATCGGTGGGAGCGGGTACAAAAATAGATGGCTCAACAATTAAAAATTCTATCATACAACAAAACGCAAAAATAAATTCGTCAACCATAGTTAATTCAATGATTGGAAATTACACAGAAGTGAAAGATTTTACAGGCGATTTAAGTTTGGGCGACTACTCAGTTATTAAAAAAACCTAATGCAGCTGACTGCAAAAATTAAAATCATACAATTTTTTTTAGGAGTTTCTCTGCTTCTTGTAAGTGCTTGTGTATCTAAAAAGAAATCAACTACAGAAAAAACCGAAATTTCGGAAACAAGTAATTCTATCGACAAAACACCCAACGAACTAAAAATAAGGGCTTACTTTATAGATGGCTGCAGAGAAAAAATAAAAGGCAATTTAGAAACTGCCGAAAATCTTTTTAAAGAATGTGTAAAGTTAGAACCCACTAATGCAGCGGCCAATTATGAATTAGGTAATATTTATCGTTTCTCGGGTTTATATGATCAGGCGCTGAAATGTTCAAAAATTGCCGCATTGTCTGATGCAAAAAACGAATGGTTTAATTTATTATATATAGAATGTTTGCACAACAAACGTATGTATAACGAAGCCATTGCCCGTTACGAAAATCTTATAAGTGCCAACCCATATCGCCCCGATTTTTTTCAAGGACTTGCAACCGAATGCATTTATGCAGGGAAAACAGAAAAGGCTATCCAGGCTTACACCCGAATGGAACAAAGCATTGGCGTTAATGAAAACATTTCACTTCGAAAAATAAAGTTGTATAAGCAATTAAAAAAATGGAATGAAGCAGAAGCTGAATTAAAAAAATTAATAAAAGAAGATCCTAAAGAAGTACGCTATTTCAGTTATCTGGCCGAACTTTATCAGGAACAAGGTCAGTTTCAAAAAGCTATGGATACTTATAAGGAAGTTTTAAAAACAGATTCAACCAATCCATATATACACCTTGCACTTGCCGATTATTATCGCCAACAAAAAAAGGATGATGAATTTTTTAAAGAATTAAAAGTTGCATTTATAAGTCCCGATTTGGATATTGATAATAAAGTAAAAATCCTTGTTTCTTATTACACAATAACCGAGCAGCAAAGTAAATATTTAGATCAGGCATATGAGCTATGCAAATTGTTAGTCGACTCAAACCCCAATGAACCTAAAGCACATAGTGTGTATGCGGATTTTTTATATCGCGATAAAAAAGTAAAAGAAGCACGCACGGAATTACTTAAAGTGCTTGACTTTGATAAAAGTAAATTTGCTATTTGGAATCAACTTTTAAAGTGTGAATCGGATTTAAATGAAAACGACAGCCTTATTGAGCACAGCGCAGAAGCAATGGATTTATTTCCAAACCAACCCATACCCTATTTTTTAAATGGTGTTGCTTATATGCGCTTAAAACAATATCAAAAAGCAATTGCACCGTTAAAGACAGGTAAGCAGTTTGTATATGAAGATATTCGTTTGCTTGAACAATTTTATGCTAATCTGGCCGAAGTGTATAATAATTTAAAAGAATACGATAAATCAGATAAAGAGTTTGAAGAAGCCATTCAGCTCGACCCGGATAACAGTTATATATTAAACAATTATGCCTATTATCTTTCATTACGAAAAGAAAAATTAGATAAAGCTGAAAAACTTTCTAAGCACTCTCTCGAAATAAGTCCTACCAGTGTATCGTATCTGGATACGTATGGGTGGATACTTTTTCAGCAGGAAAAATATGAGGAAGCAAAAAAATATTTTGAAAAAGCTATAGATAAGGGTGGGTTTAACCGACCTGCAATTGTAGAACATTACGGAGATGTGTTTTATAAACTCAATCAACCTGATAAAGCAATCGAAAATTGGAAAAAATCTAAAGAATTGGGAAATAATTCAGAGACCCTCAAAAAGAAAATTGTCGATAAAAAATACTACGAGTAATGTTTAAATTAGTTATCCGTATACCTGTTTTACTACTGTTTGTGTTTTTTGTTTCATGCAAACACAAGAAAAATCTTGTTAAAGCCCCGGTTACGGTTGTTGATACTACCAATGAGAAGTGCCGTATGGATTTTAAAAACGGAAAGTCGCTTAGCAGACGAATGAACGAAAACGAGTTGGATTATATCTATGCTTCGGCAAAATTTAATTGCGAATTAACACTGGATGGTGAAGAACATTCGTTCAACGTAACGGTGCGTACCCGTAAAGATAGCGTAATTTGGATGTCAATATCCAAGTTGGGTATTGATGCGGCACGGGTATTAATTACAAAAGACAGTGTAAAGTTTAGGATGGATTTAACAGAAAAAAAATATTTTGTCGGTGATTTTACATATATCAATCAGATGCTCCATGCCGATTTGGATTTTAATATGTTGCAAGCGCTACTATTTGGCAATAGTGCTGAGTTTTATGATGAGGATGAAAAGCTAAAACCCGGGAGAGATAAAAGTAATTGTCAGTATTTTTTAAGTACCGTACGAAAAAGACATGTAAAACGTATCGTTAATGGCGTTGAGCAACCTAAAGAATCATTTCAGACAATGTGGTTAGATCCCCAAACATTTAAAATTGTTACCATGGAGTTTGACGATGTTGAAACGAAACGAAAATTTAATGCCTGTTATGATGAATTTAAACCCGTTGATAAATACCTGGCTCCTTATAAATTGTTATATAATATTACAGCTGAAAAAAATATTAAGGCCGAAATAAAATATGCACGCATTGGTATCAACGAACCCCAGAAATTTCCATTCAATATTCCACCTAACTATGAGCGCATTGAGTTTAGAAAATAAGCTCAGGGCACCTAAGCGTGTTTTGTTTGTTCTTCTGTTTTTGTTTTGCTTGCCATTTGCTTGGGCGCAAAAGCACAATCAGAAAGATCTTGAAAACAAAAAGAAAAAACTGAAGGAAGAAATTAATACCATTAACGATTTATTGCACGAGACAAAGAATAGCAAAAAAATCTCCATGAACCACGTGGCTATACTTAATAAAAAAATAAGTGTACGCGAAGAATTAATAACTACAATCAATTCAGAAATTCGACTGATAAACAGGGAAGTAAACGAAAATCAAGCAGTAATAAATGGCTTAAAAAAAATACTGGAAAAATTAAAACAGGATTACGCCGCTATGATTTACTTTGATTATAGAAATAAAGACGAATACAGTAAGTTAATGTTTTTGTTTGCAGCCGATAATTTTAATCAAGCCTATCAGCGTTTTAAATACTCTCAACAAATTGCTGAGTACCGGCGAAAAAAAGCAAATTCCATTATTGAAACGCAAAATGAAATCGTACAAAAAATAAATGAGCTTAACCAACGTAAAGAAAATAAAAAACAATTGCTCACTTCCGAAGAGCAGGAAAAAACAGATCTTGCTAAAGAAAAAACAGAACAGGAAGATAATCTTTCTCAACTTCAGCAAAAAGAAAAGGAATTGAAAACAAATCTGGATGTAAAGAAAGAAGAAATAGATAAACTCAATGCCGCTATTAAAAAGTTAATACAGGAAGAAATAAAGCGACAGCAGGAGGAAGAGAAGAAAAAAATGTTGGCTATTGCAAAGAGAAAAGAAGAGCGCGAAAAGAAACAAAAAGACAGTAAGAGTGTCAAGAAAAATGCAGCAGAAAATAAAGCTATCGAGGCAGCTGAATTAGCCGAAACAAGAGAGGCAGAACAACTATCGGAAGATTTTTCATCTAATAAAGGTAAATTACCGTGGCCGGTTGCAAAAGGTGTAATAACAATGGGGTTTGGTGAACATGAGCATCCTACTATAAAAGGATTTATGATTAACAGCAATGGGGTAGAAATAGCTACAGCCAAAGGTTCCAGTGCACGTGCAGTTTTTGCGGGAGAAGTTACGAGAGTGAGTTCTGTTCCGGGCATTGGGAATATAGTTATAGTTAGGCATGGGGAATACCTAAGTGTATATTCTAATTTAAATGAAGTATTTGTAAAAGCCGGCGATAAAATTGCGTTAAAGCAAACGATAGGTTCTGTTGCTTATGATGAAGATGATAGCAGGACAGCCATAAATTTTCAGATTTGGAAAGGACAAAAAATATTAAATCCGGAGGAGTGGTTATATAAATAATCCCAAAGGATTGTCCTTTGGTCAAAACAAATAATATGATGAATTTTATTGAAGAAAACGCACTCAAACTTTTTGTTTCACTTGCGGCAGGAGCAATTGTGGGCGCAGAACGTGAATATAAAAGTAAAAATGCCGGATTCCGTACCATCATTCTTATTACGGTTGGAAGTACGCTGTTTACTATTATTTCTTTTAGTATGGCAGGTAATTTTGATCCAACTCGTATTGCCTCAAACATTATTACAGGCGTTGGTTTTTTAGGTGCAGGCGCCATTTTTAGAGAAGGGGTAAACGTAAAGGGATTAACAACGGCTGCTACTATTTGGATTTCTGCCGCGATAGGAATGGCCATTGGCGCGGGGCAATATGAATTTGCAGGTGTTGTTTTGCTTATTGTAATGTTGATTTTATTAGGGTTTTCTCCTTTACAAAAACTAATAGATAATTACAATACAGAACATATTTATAAAGTCACGGTTTATTGTAATACATTTAATATTGATGAGCTATTTAAACTATTTTCTGAATGTAAATTGAAAAGTAAATGTATTAACCAAAATAAAAAGCATGATATGGTAACGCTGACTTTTTCTATTAGCGGGGGAGCAAAAAATCATGACCAGCTTTTAGAGTTGTTGCACAATAATACCCATATTATAGAATTTGACGTTTAATTTTTTCGCTTCCAAATTTCTCGAAAATACCTAATCCAAAAAGTGCAAAATCATATTTAACGGGATCTTTTGCGTCAAATTTTTTTAAAACGTTTGTAATTTCTTCAACGGCTTGCCAATCGCTTTGTGTACGTGTTAATAATCCTAAAGCGCGACTTACATTACCTGTATGCACATCAAGTGGTAGGCAAAGTTGTGAGGGTTTAATATTCTTCCAAACACCAAAATCAACGCCGCTTTTATTGTCACGCACCATCCAGCGTAAAAACATACATAATCTTTTAGAGCTCGATTTTTTTGCGGGATTTGAAATGTGTTTTCCTACCCTGGTAAGATGGGTTGGCTTTAAAAACTCTTTCCTAAAACTTAGTATTCCATTTTTTATGGTTTGGTCTCCTTGCTGAATTCCTTTATGAAAAAGAGTTTCCATCGACGTATTGTTCTTGTAAATTTTTTGCAGCGATTGCAAGAAAAAAATACAATCACTTCCATTAAAAGTTCGGTGTACAAATTTTTCGAATGGCTTTAAATTGGTTGGCTTTGCATTCAAAATAAAATCATGAGGAGCAAAATCCATCCATTGCATCAATTTATTGGCATTGGCAATAATACTTTTACGATTTCCCCATGCAATGGTAGCAGCTAAAAATCCGGCAATTTCAATATCCTGTTTTTTGGAAAATAAATGTGGAATAGAAATGGGGTCGCTTTCAATAAACTTTTTTTGATTGTATAAATGATATTTTTCTTCTAAAAATTCTTTCAATAAAATATCCGAATCAATTTTCATTAACAAAGGGATTGTTTTTCTTTTCGTGCCCAATGCTTGTGGCGGGGCCGTGTCCGCAATAAACAATAGTTTCGTTTGGCAAAGTATAGAGTTTTGTTCTTATACTATGGTTTAAGGTATCAAAATCTGCTAATGGTAAATCGGTTCTGCCAATACTTCCGCTAAACAACACATCACCGTTTATTACAAACTTATTTTCTTCATTATAAAACACTACATGCCCCGGTGCGTGTCCGGGTGTAAATAAAACTTTGAATGTTGAATTTCCAAATGAAATAACATCTCCGTCAGCAATAAATTTCTCCGGCAGGGGAGAGGGGTCATAATTTAACCCATATATATGGCATATTGTCTCCTGACTCTGCAACACAATTAAATCATCTTTATGAATGGTAGGAAGCAGTCCGTAAGTATCGTGTACGAAACGATTTCCGGCAATATGGTCAACATGGCAATGCGTATTTAAAAGCAAAACTGGTTTTAGCTTATTTTCCTCAATGTATTTTTTTAAAATTTGTTGCTCTACGGAAGTGTAACAACCCGGGTCTATAATTACACAATCATTGCTTGCATCGTGCAATACAAACATATTTTCCTGGAAAGGACCGAATGTAAATGATTTAATAGTTAGCATACTAACGAAGAATTTTCCTCACAAATGCTACAGTAAAGTAGCTCATTAAAAACACACCGCTAAAACCCTCAAACACTGCAACGGGTTTTAGGCAGCCATATGCAAAATAATCACCGTAACCAATGGTAAAAAAAGTAATGCCGCTATAGTAAAGACTATTTCCAAAAGCTTGCAACATCGTTAAATGCGAATCACTTAAAGGAAGTGTTTCGGCTCCACCTGCCACAACGTGCCCGTATTCTTTTAGCCTGTCTGAAATACTAAATACAAAATAAAGAACGCTAAAACCCATAAAAGACAGCAACATATTTGCAATCACTCTCATTGGATTTGTGGCGTACCTTCCGATATAATCAAAAACGTAACGTTGAAAATAATAAGTGATGTGTCCGGAAAAATTACTCAAGGGTCCCTTTGATTTGGCATCTTCAAGATGTGCTTTTGATTCGCAGCGTTTAAATTCTAAATAAGCTGCATCCTCATCTTCGTATTGTCCGTTATTACGAAAATTCTCTTTTAATATGCGAAACTGTTCGGCTTTTTGAAAAAGTGAAGTTTCTTTTTGCTCGTAAATTAAATTATGCACGTTGTTGGCGCGCCAGTCAATAAATATACGACCCAAAATACGCATGCCCGATATATTGAAAATTTTTATGGTTACCGCTTCATCTGTTGGTTTTAAATCAAGAATATCGCGTACAATGGTATTACTTAAAATAACCGACTGACATTCTCCAAACCTCAAATCTATATAGCAGTTAAGTGCACAGCCGTTAAAAGAAACTTCGTCTACTTTGGCTAAATTAAAACTCACAGAACCTGAACCAAAATTGGTTAAATCGAACTGCGCACCGCCCTGCGCAAAATCGGCTTGCTCAAAACTTTTTTCGCCGTGCCCGAAACGCGCACTTCTAAAACTTACTTTTCCTACACCAAACTCAACACCTTCAAAAGAAACATCGCCATCATTAAAATCAATACGACGGAAATCAATTTTCCCTCCGCCCATTTCTACATTCTTAAAATCTTTTTTTCCTTTTCCAAAAGCTGCTTTTTCAAAAGTTACATCACCTGCAGCAAATTTGGCAAACTTAAAATCTATGTTGCCATCGCCAAAGTAAGTCTGTCTGAAATCAACATTTCCGTTACCAAAATTACAATCAACAAAAGAAAGATTGCCGGTGCCAAAGTTGGTATTATTGAAAGTAACCACTCCTTCACCAAACTGTACGCTCTGAAAATTGGTGCTTCCGCTGCCAAATTTAGCTTTTTTAAAAGTTACATCGCCATGACCAAAATCTACGTTACCAAAATTGTTTGTCCCGTTACCAAAAATAGCCGAATCAAAAATTGTTTTATCGCCTTCAAAACGCCCGTAGCTAAAATCATTAGAAACATCACAATCAAAAAAGGCTTTTTTAGCAGAAAAGTTTTTTAATGTAATATACACGCTATCATCAAAGCCTTTGTCAACTCTGTAATCGGTTAAGGAAAAGTTTAATATATAGGCACCGTTAAAATTTAAATCTTCTCCTTTATCTATTTTTTCAAAAATTTCTTCTTTAGAAAGTACACCATATTTATAAACAGATACTTTTTTATCATTCTCGTCAAAAAAACCAATTACGGCAGTTTTACTGAAGCTGCGCATGGGCTTATCTTCAATATCTACCTTGTAGCGTAATAAATGATGTTCGTGTAAAGGTGATTCTAACATAGTTTCTTATTTTTGAGGAATAATTGCAGTAACGAATATAAGAAAAATATGAAATATCTTTAAAATTAGAGAGGTATATCAAAGAGTAATTAAAAAATTAACAGGTGTATATGAAAATATTAATTACAGGCTCAAATGGCTTATTAGGGCAAAAATTAGTCTATAAACTGCGTAATCGCAACGATATTAGCTGTATTGCCACTGCCCGCGGCGCTAATCGATTGGTTGAACAAAGTGCCTATTTGTATGATGAAATGGATGTAACCAATGAAAAGCAGGTAAAAAATGTGTTGTTGAAATATTTGCCGGACGTGGTTATTCATACTGCCGCCATGACAAATGTAGATGCCTGCGAGTTGGATAAAGTTACCTGCGATAAAATGAATGTTGACGCAGTTAAGTATGTGGTAGATGCTTTGATGGAGCTTAAATCAAAAAACCAATCTTATAATCCGCAATTAATTCATCTTTCTACCGATTTTATTTTTGATGGTTCTCACGGGCCGTTGACCGAAGAGGAAAAACCAAACCCACTTAGTTACTACGCATTAAGTAAATTAAAGGCAGAACAAATTGTACAGGCAAGTAATTTACATTGGGCAATTGCACGTACTATGTTGGTGTATGGTATTGTAGATAATTACAGCCGCAGTAATATTGTTTTATGGGCCAAACAAAATTTAGAACAGGGTAAAACTATTAATGTGGTAGACGACCAGTTTCGTACCCCAACCCTTGCCGAAGATTTGGCTGATGGTTGTATTTTACTGGCGCAGAAAAAAGCCCAAGGCGTTTACAATATTTCAGGTAAAGATTTTATGAGCATTTTAGAATTGGTTTACCGTGTGGCTGATTATTATAAATTAGATAAATCATTGGTAAAACCGTCAAAATCTGCCGATATTAAACAACCTGCTATGCGTCCGCCAAGAACAGGTTTTATAATTGATAAAGCAAAAAAAGAATTAGGCTACAACCCGCATAGTTTTGAAGAAGGGATTAAAATGATGGATGAGCAGCTTGAGAAGAATAAAAACTAAGTTGGAAATCAATTTCGTACTTTTGCATCTTATTAAATTAGGAGATGATAAATAAGTTAGCGGCTATAAAACAACGTTACCAGGAAGTTGAGTTAAAACTTTCTGACCCCGCTGTTATTTCGGATATGCGACAGTTTAAAAAACTCAATATAGAATACCGACAGTTAGAACCTGTTGTTGCAATTTTTGAAGAATATAGAAAAGTCCTCAATAATATAGATTCTGCACAGGAAGTTCTGAAAACCGAAAAAGACAAAGATTTTTTAGAAATGGCGAAAGCCGAGTTGGAAGAGAACCGTGCAAAGGAGCAAAAGATTATTGAGGAAGTACGCATCATGCTTATTCCTAAAGACCCCGAAGATGCTAAAAACTGCGTAATAGAATTACGTTCGGGTACCGGTGGAGATGAAGCAAGTATTTTTGTAGGCAATCTGCATGATATGTATCGTCGTTATTTTGATAAGAAAGGATATAAAGTTGAAGTAGTAGATTCCAGCCCCGGAACGATGGGTGGTTACAAAGAAATAATTTTTAATGTAACGGCAGAAAACGCTTATGGTACTTTAAAGTTTGAATCGGGTGTGCATCGTGTACAGCGAGTGCCTGCAACAGAAACACAAGGTCGTGTACATACATCGGCAGCAACTGTCGTTGTGTTGCCTGAGGCAGATGAATTAGATGTAGAATTAAAAGATTCTGATATTTCTATGGCAACTGCACGAAGTGGTGGCGCGGGCGGACAAAATGTAAACAAAGTAGAATCTAAAGTTATACTTACGCATATCCCTACCGGAATGGTAGTTACTTGTCAGACTGAACGTTCTCAATTGGGTAATCGCGAAAAAGCCATGCATATGCTGCGTACAAGAATTTACGATGCGGCTTATTTAAAGCGGATGGAAGAAACAACTAAGAAACGCAAAACAATGGTAAGCACCGGCGATCGTTCTGCGAAAATCCGTACTTATAATTATCCGCAAAACCGTATTACAGATCATCGCATTAATCTTACTTTATATAATCTGGATGATTTTATGAATGGTGAGATACAGGAAATGATAGATTCTTTGCAATTTGCCGAAAATGCAGAGAAATTAAAAGAAGGCGGATTGGTAAATTCATAAACTACGAATTACGAATAAGTCGCAATACGGATATACAAATAACACTCCTTTCAAAATATATGTATTGATTTTTCTTATATGATTGATAAAAAAGTATAACCAATATAAATTTAATTCTAATTCGTATATTCGTACTTGATTCGTATTCGTAGATAATAATGACACAAGAATTCAGCATAAACGGAACATCAAAAGAAGAAAAATATATTTCTCTTTTGCCTCAGTTAAAATCCTTGGTTGAAGGTGAAAGTGATGAAATTGCTAATCTGGCCAATATTGCGGCCGTTCTTAAGTACACCTTCAACTTTTTTTGGGTAGGATTTTATCTCGTAAAAAATCCGCCTGCCGGACAGACAGGTACTGAATTAGTGTTGGGACCTTTTCAAGGCCCGATTGCTTGCACACGAATTGGTTTAGGTAAAGGTGTATGCGGAACATCGTGGCAAAACGCACAAACTATTATTGTAGATGATGTAGATAAATTTCCCGGACATATTGCTTGTAGCTCTGCGTCAAAATCTGAAATTGTGATACCTATATATAATAAAGACAAAAAAGTAGTTGGAGTGTTAGATGTGGATGATGATAAATACGCCAGATTTGATAATACCGATAAAATTTACCTGGAACAAATTGCCGCTTTAGTAACGAGCCTGCTCGGAAAATGATTTTCAAAAAAAAAACGCTAACCATACTTATTTTAACTTGTCTTGCGTGTATTGCATATCGCTGTGCTCAGGTAGTTCCGCTTACAGGTGGAGCAAAAGATGCTAAGCCCCCTGAATTAATTTCTGTGATTCCTGCTAATCAATCAACCAATGTACAGACAAGGGGCACTAAAATTGTTTTTAAGTTTAATGAAATGATAACCGCACCAACAGTTTCTCAAAAATTAATCATTAACCCGCTTACTGATGAAACGCCGGATATTACAGTAAGAGGAAAAACTTTAACCATAGAATTTACAAAAGGTTTGCAGCAAAACACCACCTATCTTCTTCAATTCGGAAATTCGGTGGTTGATATACACGAAAACAATCCTATTTCTAATCTTACTTATATGTTCAGTACGGGCGCTTCTCTTGATACTTCATCTATCAGCGGGCAAGTAATTTATGCCTTAACGCAGAAATCTGCAACTGATGTAAGCGTAATGTTATATAAAAATTTAAGCGATACAGCGCCGCTGCGTTCAAAGCCCGATTATATGACCAGAGTAGATGAAAAAGGAAAATATTTTCTTTCAGCTGTAAAACCCGGCACTTATCAGGCAATAGCTCTTTCAGATAAAAGTAAAAACCTGATGTACGATGCCGGAGAGGCAATAGGTTTTTTAAATGCTCCTGTTTCTATAAATAACGATACGGTTAATTTTATGATTAGTGTTGCTAAACCGGAAAACGTTTTCGTTAAAAAGAAAAATCAGGTTTTTTGGGGATATAACCGCTTTATTTTGAATGATACTTTGCCGGATGTCTATATGATAACTTCTAAAAGTGTGGATACAGATAATATTTCGTTCGAAACCAGAAACGACACCTTGGAAGTATATTATAAAAATATGTACAATAGGAATCTGGAACTATGGCTCAAAAAAGACAAAACAACTTTTGATACAATTAGCCTTACGCTTCCCTCTAAAGCAAAAACAGACAGCAGTTATGATAAAGGAATCAGGAAAATAAGTTTTCATACAGAAAAAGCTATCTATGGAGTTAAACACGATGATGTTGTTTTAAACTTCTCCTTGCCTGTAAAAAATATAGCTAGCGAAAAGTGTTTCCTTGTCAGGGATAGTGTTAAAGAGAAACCTGTGTTTACTTCCGAAAAAAGAAATGAAGAAAATACATTAGTAACAACCTACTTTCCTCAATATAAAAAACGACTTACCAATAATCTGATTACGCAGAAGACATATACACTACTGTTTTTGCCTCAGAGCATAGAAACTTTCTGGGGTACATTTAATAAAGACACCATTAAAACGGTTTTTAAAACTTTTCCGGCTGATGAAATAGGTAATTTGCAGATAAAACTGACATTAACGGATAGTATTACAGCGTATGTTTTACAATTGCTAAATGCAAATGGTATAGTGGTAAATGAATTTGCTGCAGTAAATAAAAAAGAAACTATAGTAAACTTCTATAACTTGTCGGCAGGTGAATATTCTCTTCGTTTAATAGAAGATGGGGATGAAAACAAAAAATTCAGCCCTTCCAACTTTTTTAGGCATGTACAGGCCGAGTCTGTTTTGTACTACAATAAACCGCTAAAAATTCTTGCAGGATGGGATATTGAGGCGGAATGGAATATGAAAGCAGTAGAAAAAAAATAATTGCAATTTTTTTATTAAAGCAAATATTCATTGGTAAAACCGCGTTTAAAAAAAATTATTTAAAAAAAACTATTCAAAAATAATTTTATTTATTTTCTTTTTTTAAAAAAGTACGCGTAATTTTTTTGGAAAAATATTTTTACGTGTTTTCAAGTAATTAACAATATCAACATTTTTATGTTGAAAAATATAATCACATTTATTTCTAACTACTTAAATAAATTGCTTACTTCGTACTACAAACTCAAAAAACAAAAACCATGGCAAAAAAAGCAAAAAAAGCCGCTAAGAAAAAGACCGCTAAGAAAGGTCACAAAAAAGCCGCTAAGAAAAAAGCTTCGAAAAGGAAGCACTAAAAAGAAGCCCCGCTCAGCGGGGTTTTTTTTTGTCTATTTTTTGCACCTCTTGCTAATAAATAAAGGCTTTGTTTACTGACAACTATTAATATATTTGCATTACAAATAAATTAACAATGAAATACTTTTTAAAAATAACTTTAATGCTTGCGCTTATTGCAGGTATCATTTCCTGTAACGGAAAAAAGGGAGAAGAGCAAGAGCAATTAGCTGCGCCTAAGGGTATGCGTTATCTGGATATTAGTAAAACCGGAATGAATCTGCATGTGCTTATGCCGGATTCAGCTGCCGGTATATTAGATACTATTGCACAATCAAGCGGAGAGTACCTAATTAAGGTAGGAAACGCTTTCCAGATATCGGTTTTAGAAAATAACGGAGATGTTGCGCAACGTAAGGCTGATATTACTAACGATGATGTAAACAAACTAAAAAAATATGTAATTGATGATGCCACTACATTAATGTGGGAGTCTGGCATTGCAGATATGTCTGAGTTCCATTTTTATCATATCGGTAAAGTAGGAGAGCGTACTTACGTTTTTGAAGATATTAAAGGAGATCCCTTTACTCAGGAAGCTGTTCAGAAAATGCTGGATGCTTGTAAACAGGCAAAAGAGAAGAAAACAGGCGGAGAGAAGAAATAATAAGTTATAAGATACAAAAAGAAAATCCCGGCTAATAACCGGGTTTTTTATTTAGTGCTGTTCAGAAATTTTCTTCAAAATCTTTTTATCAGCTTCCGTTAAAGGAATCGCTCGTCTTTCCATTACACGTTGCGCTACTTCAAAAGCTTTGTGTAATTCATATCTTTCAAGCTTTTCACTGCCACCCCATGAAAACGAAGGGATATGGACAGGGGGGAAGCTTCCTCCAAAAATATTTGCGTTTACACCTATTACAGTCCCGGTATTAAACATAGTATTAATTCCGGTCTTGCTGTGGTCGCCCATAATTAATCCGCAGAACTGCAAGCCGGTGCCAATCATTTTCTTTTGCGTGTAATTATATGCTTTAACCTCGCCGTAATTGTTTTTAAGATTCGAGTTATTGGTATCTGCACCTAAATTACACCATTCGCCCAAAATAGAGTTTCCTAAAAAACCATCATGCGCTTTATTGCTATAACCAAAAATTACTGAGTTGTTTATTTCCCCGCCTACTTTGCAATGCGGACCAATTGTAGCAGGCCCATATATTTTCGCACCCATTTTTAATTCGCTGTGTTCACCTAAAGCAAATCCTCCGCGCAGTAAGCAACCTTCCATCACCAAGGCATCTTTACCTATATAGATGGAACCGTTTACAGTATTTAAAATTGAACACTCAACACTTGCCCCGTTTTCAATAAAAATCTTACCCTTGCCAATTACGCTATTGCTTTTTGATAATGGTTTTGATTTTCTTCCTTTTGTAAGTAGTGTAAAGTCAGTCTCAAGTTCTTTGCCGTTATTTTTGAATATATCCCAAGGATGATTGATTATTGTAGTCTGAGTTTTAGATTGAACTTTTTCTCCGTCTTTTCCGTGATAAGCTACTAATAAATGTCCTTTATATAATGCCTGAGAAAGTTTCAGCTTTTTAATTTCATTAAATAAAATATCATCCGGACAAACCCTTCCATTAATATAAATAGAAGAATTTTTTTGATTTGCCTTAAGCGGAAATTTTTCGCTCAAATAATCTTGCGTTTTATATGAAATTTCAGCTTTTAATCTTTTTTGCCATTTTTCTTTAATAGTTAAAATACCAATACGTATTTCACAAGTTGGGCGAGTAAATGTGAGGGGCAATAAATCGCTCCAACCCGCATCGTCAAAAAGAATGTAATTTATCATGCGGTTTGCCCTTCTTTAATAAGCTCTTTAATATCAAGTATAATTTTTTTGGCAAGATTATCGGCTGTAGCCATGCTTTTACTTTCGGCGTATATTCTAATAATGGGCTCTGTGTTTGATTTACGTAAATGCACCCACTCCTTATCAAACTCAATTCTTACCCCATCAACAGTATTAACCGGCTGTTTTTTGTATTTGTTTTTTATTTTAACGAGAATCGCGTCTACATTAATTTCAGGCGTAAGCTCAATTTTATTTTTTGAGAAATAATAACTTGGATAAGTACTACGCAAAACCGAAGTCGATTTACCAAATTTAGCAAGATGACTTAAGAAAAGAGCAATTCCAACTAAAGCATCGCGGCCATAATGTAATTCGGGTAAAATAATTCCTCCGTTACCTTCTCCGCCAACAATGGCTTTGCTTTCTTTCATCAAATTCACCACATTTACTTCGCCAACTGCAGAAGCGGAATATTTACCTCCTGCTTTTTCTGTAACATCGCGTAAAGCACGTGTAGATGAAAGATTAGAAACAGTATTTCCTTTTTTGTGATATTGCAGCACGTAATCAGCAACGGCAACCAATGTATATTCCTCACCAAACATTTCTCCGTCTTCGCAAACTAATGCAAGTCGGTCAACATCCGGGTCGACAGAAATACCTAAGTGTGCTTTGTTTTTTGTAACGGCTTTAGAAAGATCACGTAAATTTTCAGGAAGCGGCTCGGGGTTGTGTGCAAATTCTCCGGTGGGCTCGCAATGAATTTTAATTATCTCTTCAATACCTAAAGCTTCCAAGAGCATTGGCACCGCAATACCACCGCTTGAGTTTACGGCATCAACAACCACTTTAAATTTTTTTGCCCGAATAGCTTTTTTATCTACGTAGGGCAGTTTTAAAATTTTATCTATATGTAGTTTCAGTAAATCATTTCTGTGTGAAATTTTACCCAGTTCATTTACATCTGCATAATCAAAAGCGGCATTTTCTGCAATAGCAAGAACTTTTGCCCCATCACTTTCATTTATAAATTCCCCTTTTTCATTTAGTAATTTAAGCGCATTCCATTGTTTGGGATTATGACTTGCTGTAATAATAATTCCGCCCTGCGCTTTTAATTCGGTTACTGCAACTTCAACAGTAGGCGTAGTAGATAACCCTACATCTACACAATCTATACCCAAAGCAGACAGCGTAGAAATAGCAAGATTATTTACCATCTCTCCGGATAATCGCGCATCTCTGCCAATTATTACGCAAACTTTTCCTTTGTTTTGTTGCTTAATCCAGGTGCCGTATGCAGATACATACTTCACAACATCGGGTGGTGTAAGACCTTCGCCGGCAATGCCGCCAATGGTTCCTCTTATTCCTGAAATTGATTTAATTAAAGTCACGATACAAATTCTTTTTTATTTAGTAGGACAAATTTAACCTTTCGGAAGAATTATCCTGTATTTTTTCTCAACATATACAACGTATTAATGTTTAAAAAAATTGTATGCCAAAAACTAAAAAAAGATATTTTTGTATCTGATATAATATGAGTAACTTCAACTAATCGTTCTTTTAAACCGTTTAGGTAATTTGAAGGTAGTGTGAGTGAAAAGCGGGCTTAATATTTTAGCATGGATAAAGACAAATCTCCGGAAGGAAACGACAATATAGAAGAGTTGGTTAAGCGGTTCGAACAGATGCTTCAGTTAAATGAAGTGCATTATTTCGAGTCGGACGAGTTGGAAGAAATAATAGATTACTATTTTAATTCAGGTAACCCCACCAATCTTAAAAAAGTTATTGATTTTGCGTTGGACAGATACCCTTTCTCTGCCGATTTTAAAATTGCACGAGCACAATTCTTAGCGTATAATCAAAAAACACAGGAAGCCCTTAAGCTTTTAAATGATGTGGAGTTGGTTGAACCTTCTAACCCTGATATTTATACTACACGCGGCTATATATACAGCCAGATGGGATTAAGCGAGCAAGCAGTAGAAAATTATAAAACAGCACTTAATTATTCCGATCAACCGGATGAAGTAATGATTGCTTTGGGTACTGAGTTTTTGAGTCAGGAAAAATACCTCGATGCAATTTATTATTTGAAAAAAGCTGTACTTCATAACCCGGATAACGATTATGCCCTAAGCGAATTATTTATTGGCTTTGACGCGGCTTCTCAATTAAAAGAAGGAGTAGATTTTTTTCAGACATTAATTGATGCAAACCCTTACAACCATTTTGCCTGGTTTAATTTTGGATTGTGTTGCAGCAAAATTGGCGAACATGATAAAGCACTCGAGGCATACGAATATGCAATTGCAATCAACGAAAAATTTGCTTCGGCATATTTTAATAAGGCAAATGCTTTGGCAAGTCTTAATAGATTTAATGAGGCTATTGATGTTTACAAAGAAACTTTTGGTCACGAAGACCCTGATCCTACCGCATATTATTATATAGGTGAGTGCTACGAGCAAATGGACGATTACGACAGCGCTTTACTGTACTATAATAAGTGTATAAAAAAACAACCCGAATTTGCTGATGCGTGGTTGGCAATTGGTATTGTACTCGATTTTCAAAATCGTCTTACAGAAAGTATTCATTATTTAAAGAAAGCAATAGAACTAAATAAAAAAGATCCTGAATACTGGTATGTGTTTGGCGATGTACAACGCAAACTTGGCTTTTTTGAAGAAGCTGCCGATGCTTATGCGCACGTAATAGAATTGCATTACCCCGAGTGGGATATCTGGTTAGATTATGCCGATTTATTATTTGAGGCAGATTATGCGCCGCAAGGATTAGAAATGTTGCAAGAAGCTTTGAAACAATTTCCCGAAGTGGCAGAAATACATTATAGAATGAGTGCAATGCTTTTGGGCCTTGGAAAAAAGCAAGAAGCCCTTGTGCATTTGCAAAGTGCCCTTACTTTAGATTACGATAAACATAATGAGTTGTTTGAATACGCACCTGCACTCAAAGAAAACGAAACCGTATTGCGTGTAATAGATACTTTTAAAAAACCGTAATATGAGGTACAACGTAGAACTTTCAAACATACCTAAGCGCACCGAAAAACCTCGTGCCGCGGGCATTACGATGGTAATGGATAAAGGACTTTCTTTGCGCGCCACAGAAGATTTTTTAGAAACGAGCGGAGAGTTCGTAGATATTGTAAAGTTTGGTTTTGGCACTTCGGTTATTTCTAAAAACCTGAAAGAAAAAATTAATTTGTACAAGCAGGCCGGTATAAAAACATATTTAGGCGGAACTTTATTGGAAGCATTTATTATTCGCAATAAATTTGATGATTATTTAAAATTTGCTCAATCGCTTAAGTTGGAAATGGCCGAAGTTTCTGATGGTTCTATTGTATTGCCTCACGATAAAAAATGCGAGTACATAAATACACTTTCCAAACATTTTACAGTTCTTTCGGAAGTTGGTTCTAAAGAAGAAGGAATTATCATTCATCCGGCAAAATGGATAAAAATGATGAAGGCTGAATTAGAAGCGGGCTCTTTTAAAGTAATTGCTGAAGCCCGTGAAAGCGGAACAGTTGGTATTTTTCATCGTAACGGAAGCGCACACGTAATACTTATTAATAAAATAACTGCAAAAATTCCACCCGATTCTATTCTTTGGGAAACTCCCCAAAAACCGCAACAGGTCTATTTTATAAAACTTATGGGTGCTAATGTAAATCTGGGAAATATAGGTTTTGATGATGTTATTCCGTTAGAAACACTCCGCCTCGGATTACGAGGAGACACTTTTTTTACTTTTTTGCCTGACGCGGTAAAACAAGAGTAGTTTTACATCTCAATTGCTTATTTATCTATTTGTTTATATTTGCACCGATAATTTTTGACAAATGAAATGAAGCCTGTGGAAATCTGATGCAATCTTAGAATAATGTTACCAGGCGAATTCCATGTGGCAATTAAAAAAAATATTTACAAATGAAAGAAGTTACAGTACAAGAGCTGAAAGCCATGCAAGATAAGCACGAAGACTTTCAGTTAATAGATATACGCGAAGAATACGAATATGATATTTGTCAGATTGGAGGAGCGTTAATTCCTATGGGAGAAATAACCGAAAACCTCGATAAAATCAGCAAGACAAAGAAAGTTATTGTGCATTGCCGTAGCGGCAAACGTTCTGCTTCTGTTGTACAAATGTTAGAACAACAACATGGTTTTACCAACCTATACAATTTAAAAGGCGGCATCATGGCTTGGGCAGATGAAGTTGATAATACTCTTGCTAAATACTAAGTATGGAAAACTGCGATTGCAATACACTTACTCTTATCGATATTCTTCTTAAAACAAAATGCTAC
>OLKW01000082.1_pt1 | contig 18721 bp, 19 predicted proteins | sample 1604351 | NCBI WGS metagenome assembly OLKW01 (sample SAMEA104055714, study PRJEB20765) | soil metagenome | isolation source: soil
CATTTCCCCCTGCAGCCCCGGGAACCCAATACCCGCCTATAATAGAACCTGCTGGCCCGATAGTTCCAATAGTTCCGGTTGTTCCTACTCCTCCGACTTGGCCAGGAACAGGAAAAGTTCCTGAGCAACTGCTATTAAAACTTGTACCAAATATACCGCAACCGCAAGATGGCCCGTCTCCGCCCGTACCACCAGCGCCTCCACAACCTGCTGTTAATCCATCCGAACCAATTTCTGAACCATTAGGGCTGTGTTTTGCCCCTGATCCTCCATTTCCTCCGTTATTTCCACTGCTACCAATGCCACCTGCACCACCCGCAGGTACTGCACTTTCATCAGCGGCAGGAAGTCCGGGAGAACCATTTCCGCCTGGCGTTCCCGCAACACCTGCACTTCCGGGTAATCCGGACGAACCTGAACCGGTTGATACTTCGCAACGCGTGATGTTATAATTAGAACAACCGTCGAGATAAATTCCGTAAACAGAATTTCCGTTTCCGGGAGCACTTGCAACTGTAATTGTTAAATCTTGCAGACGAAAGTTTGAAACACTATTTCCTACAAGTGCTATGAGTGCTGTTGGAGGAGAAAGATTTAAATTATCGCGGACTATAATTGAGGGCACACCGTTACTTTTTGTCCATGTAACAGAATTGAAGCCTCCTTCAATGGTAACATTACTTGGAATAACCAATGCATTAGAAATATTGTAAGTACCTGTTGCAAGCCAAAGTTGATTGTTGGTTGCAGTTACTAATGAAAGTCCGTAAGTTAAATCTGCCGGATTACCGGGTGTGCCTGCAGCACCACTGGTTGCTCCTGTAGGACTTACATAAATAACAGTACAAAATTGTCCAAAAATAAATCTGGGAACAAACAAAAATAAAAAACAAAAAAGTAGCTGTTTCTTCATGCGTTTTATTTGCAGGTATTTAAAAGAATAAATTATTTTTTTTGGATGCTTATCAAAAATAAGAAATTTAATTATAAATTAAAAAAAAACAAACTACTTTATTGGAAATCAGTTTTCATTGGGTGCTAATAGGGTTTAGATTTTGTTTTTTAGGCAAATAAAAACCCCGCCTCTCGGAAGCGGGGTTAAATTTTTATTGTTGTAGAAATTTTATTCTCCTTTTTTGGGAGCAGCAGTTTCGGCACCGGGCGTTTTACTCTCAAGCCCTTCGGGTATTGGTTGTCCATGTTCTTTACGCAACTCTAATTGCTGTTCTTTATAAATGGGGTCGATAGCTGTATTGTTTTCAGGGCGACCTGTAAAAGTACCCTCTACCAAAATAATATAAATTAAATAGAGAATGAAAATGCTGTAAGGGCCTAATATTATGTATCTGAAAAACTTGGTCTCATCAATTAAGTGCATAAATACTAAAACAATACCGGCAGCTTTAGCAATAGTAAAAAATATAAAAAATACTTTTACGAAAGAGCCTCCGGTAAGATGCCATTTGGTAGCGTTAAAACCTACAAAAAGTTCTAAAAGAGTAATGCCAAGTAATACCCAAAAAACTCTCCATAATTTTTTACGTATTTTTTTTCCATCAGCTTCATCGTGCTGATACATGGTTTCGTAATGTGGGTAATTATCTTGAAATTCCATATTTTACAATTTATTGTTTAGTAATTTATTGAATTAATAATTTTATAATAGATAGAAGAACGTGAAGACGAACACCCACACCAAATCTACAAAGTGCCAGTACAATCCAACTTTTTCAATCATTTCGTAATGACCTCGTTTTTCATAGGTACCTAAAAGCACGTTTATAAAAATAACAACGTTAATTACTACGCCGCTAAATACGTGAAATCCGTGAAATCCTGTAATAAAGAAAAAGAAGTTGGCAAATTGCGGAACGCCATATTCATTTACAATCATATTAGCTCCGTAAATAGTTTTCTCAATGTATTTACCTTGTTCAATGTCCCAAACTTTGCGTAAAGCACCATGTTCTGTACCTTCAATAAAATGCCACCACTCCCAAGCCTGAGAGCCAACGAACATTAAACCTCCTATAATAGTTAAGAATAACCAAATGGTAACTCCTTTACGGTTGTTACGATGCCCCGATTCTACGGCAAGTACCATAGTAACCGAACTCATAATCAGAATAAAAGTCATTAAACCTACATACGCCAAAGGTACATGTGCCTTTACAAACGGAAAGTGTGTAAATACGTTCTCCGCTACAGGCCAAACACCGGAGTATTTGTGGCGTATAAAACCGTATGCACAAAGCAAACCGCTAAAGGTTAAAGCATCGGATACAAGGAAGAACCACATGAAAATTTTTCCGTAACTCATACGGAAAGGTGATTCTCCGCCTTGCCAAGCTTTTTTCTGATCAAATTCTATTGCGTGAGCCATAAAAGATGTTTAAGTTTTTAATGAAAAATAAAACGATGCAATTTTAACGAATTAAATACAAAAAAAGAAATAAAATTACCCACAGGGCATCTAAAAAGTGCCAAAATATAGCAGTTAACGACAAGCCCAAGTAATTATCAGACGAATATCTTCTTTTCATGACTTTTATCAGTGTTACAAAAAGCGCCAGTAAGCCGGCTGTAATATGTAAAAAGTGCATAGAAGTAATAACATACAAAATAGAGCCTGATATGTTGCTTTGCTTACCGGAAAACACAATTCCCTGAGTATAAAGCGCTTTCCATGCCAGAATTTGAGAGATAGAGAAAGCTATTCCCAATAAAAATGTAAACAACACACCTATTTGAGTATTCTTATAATCATTTTTTTTAATTGACTTTTGTGCCCATGCCATAGTAAAGCTACTTAGTATAATAAAAGCAGTGCTTATAAAAAACAAAGCGGGTAAATTAAATACCAGCCAATTTCCGTTGCCATGCATTACTAAGTAATAGCTGCAAAAAGCTGCAAAGAAAATAGACATGCTGGCCATGCTCCAGTATAAAAGAGCTTTTTTAGCTTTTTCGTTTACTTTTTTATCAATCGTATAATTTATTTCCATAGGGCACCAAACATTATGCAAAGTTGAACAAGGGGTAAATAAATAAATGAACCAAACATTAGTTTGCGAGCTGATGCAACATCAATTCTGAGATAAAGTGTTAATGCCTGCGCCAGAAAAAACAAACCAAACAAGAATACAAAAATACCCGAAATAAAATTAGACAAACCAAATACCTGGGGCAGCAAGCTAACCGGAATTAAAAAAATAGTATAAATAACAATTTGAAATGCACTGCTTTTATCTCTTCCGCCAAGAGATGGCAGCATGAAAAAACCGGCTTTCTTATAATCATCATGACTCACCCATGCAATAGCCCAAAAGTGCGGAAACTGCCACATAAATTGTACAGCAAATAAAAGCCAGGCGTGAAAAGAAAATTCGCCAAAGCCGCTGCCGGCTGCTACTCCGCCAATAAGTGTTGGAATAGCTCCGGGAAATGCTCCGATGAAAACCGAAAAAGGAGTTTTACGTTTTAAAGGAGTATAAGCAAGCGTATAAAGCACTACCGAAACAGCCCCAAGTATGCCTGATAAAATATTTACCCAAAAACTTAAAATAAAAATCCCGCCAAGAAGGAGTAAAACACAATACACAAAAGCTTCTTTAACATTTAAAATACTAAGCGGGAGAGGTCGTCCGCCTGTACGAATCATTAATTTATCGAGATCTTTTTCTATTATTTGGTTAAATCCGTTGGCAGCGCCCGTTACTAAAAATCCCCCCAACGTAATGGCAATAATTTTTACAATTTCTATTTGAGGAGTAAGTGTAAAATAACTTATTACGGCAGATAAAACAACCAGAAAAGAAAGCTTGAACTTGGTAAGTTTTATATAAGCCCGGGTTTTTGAGTAGCCGGCAAAAACAGGCAATGCAACTTGAGGAATTTCTATTTGGGGTTGAATGTTTTCCACTTGGAATGGTGGCAAAGGTAATAACAAATTTGCGGCTATATGAGAATATTATAAACAGGTTAAAGGTAAAATTTATAGGGGATAGAAAAAAGAAAGCTCCGCCAAACGACGAAGCCCGATTTAAATAAATTTTGTTATTTTTTGCAATTACGGGTATGTACCGTTTTGTTTGGCTTCTTTGTTTTGTTTACGAATTTGCAAAGTCCAATAAACAAGGCAAACGCAAATGATAGTCCACATTACAATATTAGGACCCTGCCCTAAACCTTTCAAAATTCTAAAGATGGCTTCAAAAAAAGCTGCTATTCCGTTCCAGATACATGTCCAAGTCATGGTGTTTATTTTTGTACGTTTGTACAAATATAAAAGTATTTTTTTATCCACGCATGCTTTTACGCTTTTTAAAAATTAACGATTACCGCTCTTGGGTGTACCTCTTTGTGTTTTCAATACTTATGGGTTCGTTTGCCGTAAGTTTTGGTGTAAAACATGTTAGTGTTTTTGAAAACAGTCTTATGTCGCTCTTTTATATTGAAAACACAAATACTATTTTTATTAAACTAATTGGTGTTTTGTTGCTTACGGCAAATATTTTTTTATTTGATTATGTGCTCACTTCGCAAGAACTTACTGATAGCAGCAACCATGTGCCTGCTTATTTACTGGGGCTGTATTTAATATATGCCTTGGTTGAAAATCCGCTTAATCCTCAATTATTTGCACAATTGTTACTTACTTTTTCTTTTGGAAGATATATTGCTACTTATAGAGTAGAAAAAGCGGCTCCTTCTATATTTGATGGAACTTTTTGCCTTTCATGCGCCGTAATTTTATACCCTCCTTATTGGGTATTTTTTGCCATCGGCTTTATTTGTCTGGGAGTTTTAAGGGCTTTTAATTTACGGGAGTATAGTTTGGTAATTTTGGGCCTGGCGATGCCTTATTTATTTTATTACACCGTACTTTTTTTGTGCAATCAGTCAATGCAAAAACCCATGTTAGATATTAGCAATTCCTTTCACAAACCCGCCATGCCGGAGTATTTTAAAGGTAGTTTTTTAATTAATTTTACCTCTTGCCTGATTATATTATTTACCATTTTCTTTTTTATAAAAAAAGGTACTTTGTCCGGGAGAATAAAAACCCAGAAAGCCCTTACCATTTTTTTATGGGCGCTTTTGCCTTGTGCGGCGGCTATATTTATTACACAAAACCATTATGTAGTTACATCGCGTATGGCAGTAATGCCCCTTAGTTTGTTTGCCGGAATTTATCTTGGCATGGCAAAAAGGCGTATTTTAGCAGAAATTTTGTTAATGCTTTTAACGATAATTGTTGTTTTAAGTGTTTTACAACACACAGAAATAATAAGTACAATTTAAAATCATCCGGTTCAAAAAATAAAAATGCCACAGATTGCACAAATTACGCAGATTATTTTTTCTTTGGATTAAGTTAAAAAATTAGGTCATAAATTTGCTTGAATCCGTGAAATCTGTGGCAAAGCAGAAACTGTAATAGTATAAATTTAAATAATAAAATAATGAAATTTGGAGTAGTTGTTTTCCCGGGTTCTAATTGCGATGAAGATATGGTGTATGTTTTACACGAAATCATGAAACAGGAAACCGTAAAACTTTGGCACAAAGACAAAGACTTGCAAGGTTGCGATGCTATTATTCTTCCGGGCGGTTTTTCTTATGGAGATTATTTACGTTCGGGTGCAATTGCACGTTTTTCTCCCATCATGGAAAAAGTGGCAGCGCATGCCGTTACCGGCGGATTCGTATTTGGTGTGTGTAACGGGTTTCAGGTTTTGTGCGAAGCGGGATTATTGCCGGGTGCTTTATTGTTAAACACCAATCGTAAATTTAATTGTAAAAATGTTTTTATTAAAGCAGAAAATAATGAAAGCATTTTAACCAACGCAATTCCCAAAAATAAAGCGTTAAAAATTCCTATTGCGCATGGCGAAGGGCGTTATTATGCAGATGATAAAACCTTGAAATCACTAAACGAAAATAATCAGATACTTTTTAAATATTGCAATGAAAATGGCGATATCACCGATGAAGCAAATCCAAACGGTTCACTGGAAAACATTGCAGGTGTTTGCAATGCCGATAAAAATGTTTTTGGCATGATGCCTCACCCCGAACGTGCTTCTGATGCCGAGTTGTTTAATCAGGACGGCAAATTTTTATTCGAATCAATTATTAAATCTTTTGTAAACGTATAAATGAAAAGAGTAATTTTTATTCTAACCTTTTTATTGACTGCAGATTTTTTAGCTGCTCAGACCGATTCTTCTAATCTGATTTTTTATAAGGATAAGGGCAAAAATTATGCTGTACTTTATTATAAAAAAATATCTTATTCAAACCCTCAAATTACGGTTGTTTATAGTAATGAAACTACCGGCGAAGAAAACTTAAATGAAAAATTTAAAATGGGTACTGATACAACAGCGTTTAATAACCATGCTGTTTTGATGCTTTGTTTTAAATACCTTAATTCAAAAGGATATAATTTAGTTTCTTCAACATCTGAATTTTTCGACTTCAAATTAACTAATTCCCTTCGTAAAGAGTTTTACTTCGTTAAGCAAAAATAAGCTTTTATGAACGGAGAAAATAACCTCACAAAAAATCCCTGGGTTACCAAAAAAACTGAAGATGTTTATGAATCGGCGTGGATAAAAGTCACTAAGAGTGATGTGATTAATCCCGCAGGAAATCCTGCAATATACAGCGTAGTACATTTTAAAAATTTAGCCATTGGTATTTTAGTGATAGATAAGGACTATAATATCTGGCTTGTAGGGCAATATCGATATGCGATTAATGAGTACAGTTGGGAAATTCCGGAGGGCGGCGGTCAGTTAGATGTTAATCCGGTTGATTCTGCAAGTCGCGAGTTAAAAGAAGAAGCCGGCATTGTAGCAAAAAAATATTCAGAGTTTATGCGCTTGCATTTAAGTAACTCGGCTACTGATGAGTTAGCCCTGGTTTATTTAGCCATCGGTTTATCTTTTGAAGAGGCAGAGCCCGAAGAGAGTGAAGTGTTACAAATAAAAAAGCTTCACCTTAATGAAGCTTTTAATTGGGTAATGCAAGGTAAAATTACCGATGCGATAAGTGTAGCGGCTATTTTAAAAGCCAAATGGCTTTTTGATAATAAACAGCTTACAGTTTAATGTTTCTCAGCAGGTTCTTCTGACTTTTTTTCTTCAGCGCCTTCTTTTCCTTCTGCGGCACCTTCAGTTTTTTTCTCTTCGCCTACTGCTTCTTTTTTCTCTTCGCCTTCGGATGTTCCTTCTTCACTTTTTACGCATTCTTTTTTACAGTCTTTTCCTTCTGCCTTGCATTTTTCCATGCACTCTTTAGAGCATTCTTCTTTGTGGCAGCAGTCTTTAGATCCGCCATCGCAAGCTTTTAAACTAAGGAAAACTATAAACCAAAAGCTTAATGCAAAAGCTACGGGCACACCAAAAAAAACTTTCTTTGGCGACTCCTGATGATGTTCTTCGTTATGTGACATAGGTAATATTTTCCTCAAAAATAAAATTTATAAGTTACATAGCAAAGACAAGTTTTCTTTTTGTTGAAATATTATCTCATTATTTTCTTGCGTAACTGCCATTTTTTTCTACTTTAGTATAAATTTTAACCCCAAACCCAAATAACTCATGAAAAAATCTACTATTATATTGGCCTTTTTATTGTTTGGGGCTTTTCAGACGATAGTTGCAACAAATTTTAATATTACTATCACAGGTACAGCTTATACCCCGAGTGTGACAGTTGCGGCAGTAGGCGATGTGATAACGATTGCAGCCAGCGGCCTACACCCTTTAGTTGAGGTTAGTCAGGCTAACTGGAATATCAATACGCCTACACCCGTAGGAGGTTGGACAAACAAAACATCGGCTTATACTTTTACCATAACCACCGCTACAGATTTTTATTTTGGTTGTGCCAACCACATGACCAGCATGGGTATGAAAGGAATGATTTCTGTTGCAGGCTCGGGAATAATCACAAATAGTGTAAATTATGCAATAAGCGTTTTTCCTAATCCTGTAACCAACGGAGAATTTACTGTAAAAGCAGAAGGCTACACCGGTAATGGTAAAGTAATGATCTATGATACAGAAGGAAAATTACTGGAAACACATAATCTTACAGCAGTATCAACACCCGTAAAATCAAAACTTCCCTCAGGCGTTTATTTTTATGATGTTGTTATAAACTCAAAACAAGTTTATCGAGGTAAATTCCTGATGAGTTTATCTAAGTAAATTTTTTGTGTCACGCAAAGACGCAAAGACGCAGAGTGCGCAAAGTTTAATCTTTGTTTACTCTGCGTTTTTTTGTGAAATAAATTGAAAACTACTATTTATGCTAAAAAAATAAAACCGCTGCGCTTTTTGCGTCTTTGCGAGAAAAATTAAGCGGTCGTCTTGATTTTGTTTCTCTCAAAACCAAATTCAAGTATGTTATCTATAAAATCGTAAGGTTTGTAATGATTGATAGCTGCCTGATGAAAGATGCAGGTGGCCGGCGTCATTCCCGGAAGTGAATTTACTTCTATAAAAATTATTTCGGTATGGCAATTTTCATACACGCGCACAAATGCGTCAATGCGACAATAACCGGTAACGTTTAACGCACGGGCTGCTTTTTTTAACTCTTCTTTTACTATGTCAGAAATTTTTTGTCTGTCGGATGCGCTGCGTGCGTACCGTGCTGGCGTAATATTTTGCCCTTGTCCCGCTAAAAACTTTTCTTCTAAACTCAATACTTCTCCGCTACTTAATGCTTCGCTGGCTTCAAAGACTTCGTATTCAACTTTTCCGTTTTCTTTATAATGCGTTAACATTCCCCCTGTAATTTCTAAAAAGTGCAAGGAATCTTTTTTAGAAATAAGTTCTTCTACCAAAATTACATTCTTGCGAGGAAATTCTTCTTTGTCTTTTATATGAAGTAAATTGACTGCCGCAGTATCCAATATTTCAGAATTTCTGAAAATTAATTTGGCAAAAGCTTCAAACTCGGCAAATGTTTTTATTTTTTTTACGGCGCTGCTGCAACCGTCATCTACGGGTTTGGCAATGAACGGGTATTTTATTTTTTCTGAAATAATTTTTTCTACTTCACTTTTTTTCTTGTTCCAGTCTTCTTCGGTAACTAAAATATGTTCGGCTACCAACATGCCGTTTTCTTTTAATATTTGGTTGGTGATGTATTTGTTGATGGTGATTTCTGAACTGGCTTTACCCGAACCATTATAAGGCAATCCGTATTTTTCTAATTTTTCCTGTACATCTCCGTCTTCTCCCGGTCTGCCGTGCAGCGCAATAAACACCGCATCTGCTTTTTTTGCCAGGTCATCGTAATTTAAAAGTGTGGGTTTTTCCAACGTATCCGGCGAAGAATATTTTTCTGTAATGTGATGGCATTGCGAAATAATTTCTTTTACGACAGGATGAACAGAATAATTTTCAATTTTTTCTTTGATGTCGTCCGCATTATCTTTTAATAAAATATTGATGGGAATCTGATAAAGCAAATGTTTCTCATGATTTCCGCTTAAGAAAACCGGCACAGGTGTATATTTTTCTGAAGAAGAAAGTTTTTCATAAATGTTTCTGCCGCTTTCGACAGAAATATGTCTTTCGCTTGAATATCCGCCAAGAATAACCGCAACTCTGATTTTATTTTTTATAGCCGATTTCTCTAATTTAATTAATTTCTCTAATCGCTCCATCACGTTTTCATACAAATGCGCGCCTTTACTTTGTTTGATACGTTTTGTCAACGAAGCATGAATGATGTAAGTCAAAAATTGAGAAGGATTTAATCCAATCTCCGCTGCCTGATGAAAAAAGAAAGAAGAGGGCATCATGCCCGAAGTTGTGTTCGGGTCATTCAGAAATAGTTGACCTTCCTTACTGATGAAACCATCAATACGTGCATACACATCAAAATGTAACGCGTAAAAAAGTTTTTCGCAATCGGTACGTATTTGATTTATTTGTTCTGCCGGCAAATCTATTGGAGTAATTTTTCTTGAGAGCCCGGGTAAATATTTACTTCTGTAATCAAATAATTCTTTTCCTTTTTTTATTTCGGTAGGAGGGAGGGCTATTGCTTTCCCACTTTCATCTTCTAAAACAATACAACTGAATTCTCTTCCTTCAATATAACCTTCTACTAAAACGGTACTTTCACCGTCTAACGATTCAACCACTAATCCTTCTTTAGTCTTCAGCTCAATATCAAAAAACTCAATGAGTTTATTGGGGTCGTAAATAATTTCAATTCCAATTTTGCAAGGCATTCCGATTCCTTCGCGTATATCAGAAAGTGTTCGCACGAATTCAAATTTTTCGGTTGCGTTAAGCTTATTCCATTCTTTGGCATCAACCCATTTAGTAAATAATGCTTTCTCAATGGCTTCCATAAAAGTGTACTCATCTTCTTTTAATAAAACGCTAATGCCAATAGAAGAACCCTGATTTGCAGGTTTTACAACTAAAGGAAATTTTATTTTTTCTTTGGCCTGCGCAAATACCTGCTTGCAGTTTCCGCTAATGTAATCATGTCGGTCAATGGTAAAATATTTCGGACTATTAAACCCGGCATTCACCATTAACTGTTTCTGGATGCTTTTATCAATGCCGATTGACGATGATAAAATACCTGAACCTGTATAGGGAATTTTATGGTATTCAAATAAGCCCTGTATTTTTCCGTCTTCGCCGTAAGGACCGTGCAGACATAAAAATGCAATGTCAATTAATTCGCGTAATTGTTCTGTTGGAATTTTTTTTCCAATTTTCTCAATGAGTTTATCTTGTTCGGTAATGCTGAGATCGCCTAAATTTTCTGCGTAGAGTTGAAATTGACTATTGTGTGCAGGAAGAAAATCAACCGGAGGATAAAAATCTCTGATAGAACCTTTGTAAATATATTGCCAATCGAGTAAAACAAAATTACCAAAGCTGTCAACAAACAAAGGAATGGCTTCGAAAATAGATTTGTTTAAATTATCGTAAACGGTACGTCCGCCTGCAAAAGAAACTTCACGCTCCTTAGAGAATCCACCAAAAACTATCCCGACTTTTATTTTAGACATATCTACTTTACTGAAGTTTTAAACGCATCTCGACTACGCTCGATGTGACATGTCAGTTCGAGCGTAGTCGAGAACCGTATCAAAATTAACTTAGTTACGCGAAATTAAAACACATCCTGCTTTAAGAAATCAACCAACTTATTCACAGCCTCGGCTCGGTGACTTATTTTTGTTTTCTCTTCGATTGTCATTTGCGCAAAGGTCTTTCCAACTCCTTTTGGCTTAAATAACGAGTCGTATCCAAAACCATTTGCGCCTAGTTTTTCATGCAATATTTCGCCTCTGATGACGCCTTCAAAGAAATGTTCTTTTCCATCAATTATAAGTGTTATAACAGTTCTAAAACAGGCATAACGATTTTTCTCGTTCTTTAATTCCGATAAAAGTTTTTGATTATTGTCTTCGTCATTTTTCTGATCACCTGCATAACGTGCGGAATATACGCCGGGTGCACCGTGAAGGGCTTCTGACTCTAAACCGCTGTCGTCTGCAAAGCAATTGAGTTTATATTTCTCGTAAACATATTTTGCTTTTAGCAATGAGTTTTCTTTTAAAGTCTGCGCAGTTTCTGGAATTTCTTCTGTACAATTTATATCATCTAAAGAAAGAAGCTCTATGCTATTTGGCAGGAGTTTTTTTATTTCCTTTAATTTATGCGGGTTGTGGGTTGCGAAGACTAGTTTCATACTGTAAAGATACCTAAAGTAAAGCCCATAATTAGTGAAATAAAAAACGGGAAGTTTTTGCTTCCCGTTTTTTTCAAATCAATTTTTATAATTAAGGAACAACTACTCCGCTTGATACAGTTGATGTCCCTGCGATATTAATGTTATTAAAAACTGTTTTACCCGAAGCCATATCAGCATAGGTAGAAGCACTTGTATTATATGCAATGGGATAAGCAATTACATAAATAGTGCTGCCCGATTCGGCTCCTAAAGGATACAAAGTTCCAGTTGTTGCAAGATTAACACTTGCAGAGGTTGCAGATGCAGCAACAGTTACAACCTGATACCCAAGATAGTTTCCTGGTGTATTAGATACAGTATTTGAGCTACCAAAAAAGCAAATAATTTTACGAGGTTTAGAATCAGTTGCACTTGGTGTAACAGTTACACTAACCGCGGGATTAACAGTGGATGTTCCAATAGCAGCAGCGATAGCCGATACGGTATAGCTCGGTACTTGCGTCATTTGTATATGGGCTGTAACATATTGTGTGCCTCCGCCAACAAAATTTATAGAAGGTACTTTCATTGCAGCATAACCTGTTTTTGCAAAATCTAACTCATATGTGCCGGTTGTTAGGCTTTTAGTAAACATACCTGAAGCAGCAGTTGAGTCTGTACCGGTTTTAGTTGGACAAGTAACATAAACTCCGCTTGCCGGGCTTACCAAATCTCCGTACTGGTCAAATAAATCAACATAAGCTTCTAATGTTCCTGTAAGTGAAGGCCCTGAAGAGCCATTGGCACCGGCGGGTCCCTGCGTTCCTGTTTTTGTGCAAGATGTGAATGTTGCTACTAAAACAGCAGCTGCTAAAATTGTTTTTTGAATTTTTGATTTCATGATATTTTTTTGTTTTTTAGATGTGGAAAGTTAGTGGAAGTTTAATAACGTTAGAATAGTTTTAAGTTAAATAATGGTAAAATTGAAACGGTGTTAGATAAATACCCTGTTTCATTTCTATTTCATTAAATGCTACCTTTGCACCTTTTATGAAAAAGACCTGCTCACATAAGCTGATTAAAATACAAACCTTCTGCTTTGTGTTTGTACTTTTTCTGTTTTCTTCCGCCAAAATTAATGCGCAGGGAAAAGACGATGAACACCATTTTATGGGAACAAATTCAAACAAATTTGATTCGGTAGAAAAATGGAGTTATCATTTTCAAACTACCGGTATTATGCAGGGACATTCAAATTTTAATTCTCCATACGCAGGCACGAATAGTTTACAAGACACGAATGAAATGGCTCTTTCTGTTACTTCTACTTTATTTTTGGGAAGAAAACTTTGGAAAGGTGCCGCTGTTTTTGTCAACCCCGAAATAGCAGGTGGTAAAGGAATGAGTTACGCGCTTGGACTTGCAGGCGCCGCTAACGGAGAAACTTTTCGAATTGGAAGTCCGGCACCTGCATTTTATATTGCGCGGGCATTTTTTCAACAACACATTGCTTTAAGTTCTAAATGCGAATATCAGGATGCTGATTGTAATCAATTGGGAGATCATGTTCCTGCATCCCGAATTTCTATTAGCGCCGGTAAATTCAGTATTGCCGATTATTTTGATGACAACAGTTATAGTCATGATCCGCGCAGCGAGTTTATGAATTGGTCGTTGATGAGCAACGGTGCTTGGGATTATCCTGCAAATACCAGAGGTTACACTTGGGGCGCAGTGATAGAACTTGTCACACCAAGTTTTGCAATTCGTGTTTCTGATGTTTTGGTTCCTCAAGTTGCAAATGCTCCAAATTTAGATCAAGATATTAGTAAGACACACGGTTTTACGGCAGAGATTGAGAAAAAATTAAAAATAAAAACGCATCCGGGTTCTATTAAATTTTTAGTTTTTCATAATGTATCAAGAGCGCCTTCTTACAATACGGCTGTAAATAATATGGCAAACGGCGATAGCTCGCTTAACGGAGTAATTCAGGGAAAAAAACTGGGAACAACTTTTGACGGGTTGAAATACGGGTTCGGAATAAATTTTTGCCAGGAATTAACCAATAACATTGGCGTTTTTGCAAGAGCGAGTTGGAACGACGGACACACAGCCACTTGGGCATTTACAGAAATTGACCAAAGCGCCAGTGCAGGTTTCAGTATAAAGGCAACAAAAATAAAACGCCCGGATGATGTTTTTGGAATTGCTTTTGTAGCGAACGGAATTTCTCAAGACCATATTAATTATTTGAATGCCGGCGGTTATGGTTTTATTATTGGCGACGGAAAATTGCCTCACTATGGTTACGAACAAATACTTGAGACCTTTTATAAAATAAAGTTGGCAAAAACTTTATGGATAACCTTGGATTACCAATACATCGCAAACCCCGCTTATAATGCAGACCGCGGTGCAGTAAATGTATTTGCCGTAAGAGGTCACGTTGAATTTTAATTTTTAATGACCTAATTCTTTTATTTGTATTTTTGCAGTGATGAAGTTGTTCCATATTTTACTAAGCATTTATATTTTAGCACTCTCGTCGCTTTCGTGTACAGATGTGGATGATATTCATGCAAAAAAAGTAACATCAGAAATTTCGTCAGGACAGCCGGCTAACCCACATGAAGATGAAACCTGTTCTCCTTTTTGTATTTGTACCTGTTGCGGATCAATGGCGGTTCATTTTTCAGAAAAAACGCCTGTAAGTCCAACGGAATTTGTCTTTAGTAATTTTTCTTTTTCGCAGGAAAATGATGTTATTGATATTTCTTTTTCTGTTTGGCAACCTCCTAAAATAGCCTGATAAATTTTTCCGCAAACGCGAGATAAGTTTTGTTGTACCAACGGTATAACGGTTATTAATTTAAAATTTTATAATGAAAAAAATAGTTATACCTGCACTTATGTTGGTATTTTTCAAAATAGGTTTAGCCCAACAAGATTCGGTTAAACTGCCATTTGCCATTGCGGACGAAAAAAAATTAGCTGATAACGATTTAAAAAATAAAAAGGAGGGAGCTTATGTTACCGGAGTTCCTGATATTAGTTCAGATCCGGTAAACGGGTTAGGTTACGGACTTGAGGGCGAATTATATTTTAACGGAAAACGCACAGACCCTTTTTTTGCATACACACCTTATCGCTGTAAACTTAGTGTTATTGCTTTCAATACTACAAAAAACCAGCGGGAGCTTTCAATGAACTTTGATGCCCCGTATATTTTTCATTCTAAATGGCGACTTCGGGCAGGAGTTGTATTTGAAACAAATCCTAACCGACTTTATTTTGGATATGACAGTCAGACTTTAAATCAACTCTCATCACCGACTAATTCATCTAACACTTTTTCTAATTACAATAATTATGTTTCGTCATTGCAAAATGTTAGAAACGGTAAGCAGGGAGAAGCTCCTGTGGTTACCGATTTTTTTTATAATAAGTTTACGCAACAGGAAATAGTTTCGAATATTACAATGGAGCGCAGTTATTTTGAAGGACGTGTTCGTGTAATGTTGGGATATGAATTGGGTATAGTAAAAATTTCCACCTTCGATAATTTTGTTTATCATCAGGCTACAGACTCGTCAGGAAATAAAAATATTACCGCCCCAAACGGAGAAACAAAATTAACCGCTGATAATAAAGCCGGATTTTTAAACGGCGTTGGGACAAATGTTTTAGGAATGACACAGTTTGGAATAATTTACGATACACGCGACCTGGAGTCGGATCCGGGAAAGGGAATTTTTGCCGAAATTACCAATGAGACTTCAAGCAGAGCGCTGGGCTCTGTGTTTGATTTCAGTAAAACATTTATTCATGTAAAAGGGTATAAAAATATTATAGCCTCAAAATACAAAGCACTTGTAATTGCAGCTCGTGCAGGTTTAGAAATTAATCAGGGAGGTTTGCCTTTTTACGAAAATTATGATTGTTACAGTTCGGAAGGAAGTATTGAGGCATTAGGCGGTGCCCGAACTTTACGCGGATATAAACAATGGCGTTTTACCGGCAAGTTTGTAAATTTTTATAATGTAGAAGCAAGAATAAGAATTTACCAAGGAAAAATTTTAAAACAGCACTTTGCCTTAGGAATGGTTCCGTTTTTTGACGTGGGTGGCGTGGCACAAACCATTAACGATTTTGGTTTTGTTGATACTTACCGAAGTTCACAAGGACTTGGTTTAAGAATAGCCTGGAACGTAAATACTATTTTGCGTTTTGATTATGCGGTTTCGAAAGAAGATGCGCAGTTCTTTTTTCAGTTTGGGCATACTTTTTAAAATTTACCGTAAAGGTCGCAGAGAAAATACTGCGTGGAGAACGCAAAGATAGAATGTTGTATTTGCGTTAGCGATTGTAGCGGAAAGCCCGGAATGCAGCGAAGCGAAATGAGGACTTGAAGCGTAAAGCGCGACCCGCAGGGAACGCCCCAATAAAAAACTTAATTATAAACGTGTAACTGGTTTCCGTCCCAGTTAGTGTGGTATTGATAAAGCGGAACGTTAGCCGGTCCGGTTTGTATGCTGCCATCCTGAATAGAAAAAACAGAACCGCAAATGCTGTCTTTTAAAGCACTGTTACCGGCTTGCACCCACACAATAGATTTTGCGTTGCTGCAACCATCTTTTGTACAATTTCTTTCAAAAGCTAAAAACTGGGTTGCCGACATTCTATAAATAATTATGCCGCTAATACCAACATAACCCACATAGATAGAAGACGGAAAAATAGTAAGAGGAGAAAACTGACCTGAGCCACTTAAAATAGTAAAATTTACAGGTGTTGAAATAGCCTTGCTAACCGTACAATTGCTCTGCACGTTTTGGTTGTTGCTTGATTTTTTACAAGAAAAAATAAAAACCAGTACAACAAAAACAAAAATTATGTAGGGTAGACGCATCATTCAATTGAAATATTAATGTTTAACAAACCAACTTCAGATTCCGCTCTTTTTGTTGCTGAGCGGAATACGAAAGATGGGTTTGTGAATACCGCACCGGATTATCTTCATTTCTCAAATCTTATAGTGCGGTATAAAATTAAACAATTACTTTTGCAACCTCACTAAATGCAAGATAATTTAACAAACAATAAGAGGCCTTGGTTAAACCCCATTATATACAGCAGTTTGCTGATAGCGGGTATTAGTATAGGCGCTGCTATTTTTAGAGAACGGAAAACCGAAAAATTTATTTCAAACCCGCATGCAACTGCCGGGAAAATAGATAATGTACTTGATTTTATTGAACGAAATTATGTTGATACAGTTAACCGGGAAAAACTGGAAGAGAAGACACTGATTGCCATGCTTAATCAGTTAGACCCCCACTCAGAATATATTCCGGCTGCAGATTTGCAACAGGTAAACGAACCTTTGCAGGGAAATTTTGACGGAATAGGAGTAGAATTTAATATTGTTAACGATACTATTTGTGTGGTGCATCCTATACAAGGCGGACCTTCAGAAAAAGTGGGAGTGCAAGCGGGCGACCGAATTGTAAAAGTGGATAAGAAAATTATTTCGGGCATAAAAATAAATAACAAAAAAGTTTTTGATGCCCTGCGCGGAAAAAAGGGAACCAAAGTAATTGTGAGCATAAAACGAGAGGGTGTTAAAGAGTTGATTGATTTTACAATTACCCGTGGAGAAATTCCTATTTACAGCATTGATGTTTCTTTTATGGCGGCGAAAGATGTTGGGTATATAAAAATTTCTCGCTTTGCGGCCGCTACGTATGATGAGTTTAGAAAAGCATTTAATAAACTAAGCAAGCAAGGAATGAAAAAATTAATTCTTGATTTGCGTGGAAACGGCGGCGGGTATTTGAATGCAGCTGTAGATATTTCGGATGAATTTTTAAGTAAAGGAATGAAAATTGTTTATACCAAAGGTAAAGCAAGTCCGAGAAAAACTTATTTTGCCACCGAGAAAGGTGGTTTTGAAAATTCTCCATTGGTAGTTTTAATCGACGAAGGTTCTGCATCTGCCAGCGAAATTGTTTCAGGTGCGTTGCAGGATAATGATAGAGCAACTATAATTGGCCGCAGATCTTTTGGAAAAGGATTAGTGCAGGAACAAATTGAAATTCCGGATGGCTCTGCTATTCGTTTAACAACAGCACGTTATTATACACCATCCGGACGTTGCATACAAAAATCGTACAGTAAAGGTTTAGAGGCTTATTACAGCGAGGAGTTTGATCGCTACGAAAAAGGAGAAATGTTGAGTGCGGATAGCATACATTTTGCCGACAGTTTAAAATTTAAAACAGCCGGCGGAAAAACAGTTTATGGCGGAGGTGGAATTATGCCGGATATTTTTGTGCCGATTGATACTTCATTTCGGACATCGTATTTAAATAAAGTTTCTTACAAAGGTGTGATTAGTGATTTTGCTTTTAATTACACGGATAAGCACCGCGCAGAATTGTTAGTATATAAAAACGCTGCAAATTTTGCCAAAAGTTTTAATCCACCTGCCTCTTTAGTAGAAAGTTTTGCTGAGTACGCCCAAAAGCAGGGTATAGAAAAGAACGAGGCTCAGTTAAAAAAATCGTCGGCTTATTTGCTTATCCAATTAAAGGCTCTTATTGGTCGTAATTTGTTTGATAATGATGCCTATTTCCCGGTGATTCTCAATGGTGACAAGGCTTTTGGGGCGGCTTTAAAGAAGCTTGGTACTCAGTAAATAATTTTGCAAGGTTTTTAAAAATACTTACATTTGCAGCCCCAAAGCAGCAATGTTAGGGGAAAGCAAGCGGAAATAGCTCAGTTGGTAGAGCGTAACCTTGCCAAGGTTAAGGTCGCGGGTTCGACCCCCGTTTTCCGCTCAGTTCAGAAAAATCCCTTCTCGTGAATGAGAGGGGCTTTTTTTAAAATGCTGATACGTTCTTTGCTTGGGTGGTGGAATTGGTAGACACGCAGGACTTAAAATCCTGTGCTTTCACGAGCGTACGGGTTCAATTCCCGTCCCGAGTAC
>OLKW01000290.1_pt1 | contig 17966 bp, 11 predicted proteins | sample 1604351 | NCBI WGS metagenome assembly OLKW01 (sample SAMEA104055714, study PRJEB20765) | soil metagenome | isolation source: soil
ATTATCCATTACTAAGCCCTGCTTTTTACCTTTCTTATTCCCGCTTTTACAAATCAAAAACGTGATTGAAGTGTGCTTCTTCCTTGGCTTTCTAATGATTTCCAAATGTCAAAATGGCATAATGTTTTTTTGATTTAGCCGCCTGTTTTTTCTAAATCAGGAAGGTCGGGATAAAGAGTTTCTACGGCATAATTTATATCCATTTGTAATTGGGTAGCGATATTCCGGACAATAAAATTGCCGTTTATTTGGGCTCTTTTTTCTAAGTCTTGAAGGACTTCTAACCACGATAAAGCAATCAGGCAGCAGGTATATTTATTGTAACCATTGGTCTTTATTATCTGACTGAAACGTGTGATCACAGCATCGTAATATGTTAAAAAAGTTTTAACAATCAGGTCAAAATTTTCGTTCTCCTTACTCTTTTCGTAGTAACTTATGAGGTCAATAAATGGCAAGATTATTTTCTCACATTCCCGCAAAATGTACCTTTTATAGATGGCTATTATTTTGGTATCAAGGCACAGTATTTTATCAAGTGCTTGCCTGATTAACTCGTTTGTTTTTTCGAAGGTTATGTCTGTTTTTGGGGTTTCTTTGGTCAGGTTATTTTTCATAACAACAGTTTTAGGGGGGTTAAGAAGTATAGTAAAAGTAATAAAATCGTATTATAATGCGAGTAAAATAAAGAGATATGGGGGCGTAGTTGGTTTTCTTTACATCATGGAAAAGGAGGTAAAACGCCTTACGGTTGAAGTAACCAAACGATTATTTGCCTTGCATCAATCTAAATTCGGGGGCAATAATGTTCATTTGGCTAAGGCTTGCGGCTGTTCCGAATCCACCATACGGAATATATTCGCCAAACTAAACGATAAAGATAAGGGTCAAGATATAACTTTGGGTATGGCATTCAGATTATGCCATGCCTTAGAGATCAAGTTAAGCGATTTGGCGGAAGGACTTGGAATAAAGGGCGAAAACACGAATAGAAAAGCTAAGGAAAAATAAGTCTTAATTTTTAAAGGTATCGGTTGAACTAATCGTTTTTCACGCTTTGTTTGTTATTTTTAGCCGTATCAGGGCAGCATAAGCCACCTTTACATAAATTGGACCCCCTACAGTTTTTATCAATCGCAAACAACTTACCTAACTCATTTTTATTCCGGCCTATCCATTTTTGGGTAATATCGTACTTTATATTATCAAGACTTTTCTCCGATAACACCCAATTCATCGGCACTTTATTTCCGTCTTCCTCAAGACAAAGTTGAATAAAACCGGATGGGTTATCCATCTTTATCAATCTTTGTAATTCCTTCACTGAATATTCAGTTCTTCCCCCCCTTACATTATATATGCCAGCCATTATTTCAGTAATTGCATTCCCGGATGACATATTTCCGTCATTCGAGCCTTTGTCAGTTCCAAATCTTAATACCAAGGCATAAGGTTTTATGAAAATATTTTTTCTCGCGTATTCTTTAAAAATAGGTTGCAGTACTTTGTAAATTTCTATCATAGTCCCTGTACCCGAGTTCTCATAATACCCGCCATCCACATAATGCCACCCTTTAGTTTTATCCTCTTCCAAACAGCCAGCCGGAGAAATTAAAGGAAATCGGGTGCTGAAATTTATCATCGTACTATAATTAATTCCGTTTTTAATTTTATACGCCAACAAATCATGCTCTTTATCCAAAAAGATATCAGTATTTGTTTTCACATTACTAATCCAACATTGTCTTCCTGTTTCTATTTCCGTCGTATTAATAAATAAAGCCGGACCTTGTTGTGTAGCATTAAACAAAGTTCTACAGTCACCGGCAAAATAATTTTGACTTTTGCTATCAATTATTCCTCTATAACTACTTTCCCAAATTTCTTCAAGGGCAATAGCTCTATCAAATCTTCTAAAGGTAACTGGTATTAAGGAATTGATTATCTCACCGTAAAACATCTTTCCAAGCACTGGCGCCAAAAAATCTTTTGAAAAAAATTTCTTTGTGATTTTACTAAGAGTATCATTCGAAAGTTCCTTTTTCTTGCTCAAATATGTAATCGAATTAAAAAAGCTTAATCCTAAACTTCCGCCCGACACACCTGAAAAACAACAAATGGACTGTTTAAGATCACATTTATTTGAAAACGTCAAGCTATCTTGCAGGCAACTTAAAAGCATTGCAGTATAGGCTCCTGTTCGCAAAGCACCACCTTCTGCACATACAAATACAATGGGATAAAAGTGGGTTCCATCCTTTTCATAACAATTATTCTTCCCGTTTTTTATGTAATTATCCAACCATTTTCTAAAATGTTCCGTTAACTCGGGACGTGTATCCGTACTTTGAACATTGTTAAATCTAATTGGATGATTATGGCTTACAAATGAAAGAACCACCAACCATAATAGCAGCACGACTCTTAGAGGTATATTTCCAATTACTCGTTTGAACAATGTTTTTTCTACATAACTTCTAAAAACTGCGTAGTCCAGAAAAAGTATTCCGACGTATATTCCGGTCCAGCATGCAAAGGCTAGAACTAATAAACCGGGTGCGCCTATATTTTCGTACCATTCGAGCTTTAAAAAAGATATTGTGAAAAAGATCAACAAGCTTAGTGTACAAACGAAAAACACTTGTTTATGCAGATGTTTATAATATGTATTCGGTATTCTAAAAACCCAACGATATGAACCGGCCTTCTCTTTTATTTCCGCTTCTTCTCTTTCCTGCTTGTTTAATCCTTCTTTATTTTCCTCTTCAGCAGTAAATTCTCTGAATTGAAATTCATCGGGTACCCCACTATATTGAAATATTTTATTTTTGTCCTTGGGGAATTTATTTCTTTCCTCATCACTTAAGGTGAGAAAATGCTCGCAAAATTCGAAAAAGTCTTTTTCTTCCTGTCCTTTAAAATTTTCAGGTTTGCGAATGGAAAACACAAAATCATTGTAAATTCCATATAATTTTTTGCACCAATTGAATTCCTTCTCAGGAAGAAATAGCCATCGTTGTAATCGGTTTTTTAATCTTTTTTCAGAAGAATTATTTTTACTATGAGATTCTTCGGGCCTTACGGTTTTACTTGGATTATTATGGAAGTAAATCTTAACGATAAGATTAAGTAAAAAATAAAGTAGAATAACCGGAATCCCAAAGCCCAATTTACGACCCATACTTTTTAAACTGTCGTCGTTAATATAATTGATAAAGAATGCCAGCATAACAATAAAAAAAGGAGTCATTAATGCAAGTTGTGCAGTAACGCTTTGCAAAGCTTTTTTCCATCTTACCCGTTCTTCAGAAATACTTTTGCCTGAATTATCTGAAACATAGACAGCGTAACGGCAAGCAAATTCTGATATTATACTCCAGAATAAAACCCCAACCAAAAGCCAAATCAGATTTCCATAACGGTGTTCGACACCTACCTCTTCTGAAATAATAAAAATAACATCTTTGCCTTGAGGTAAGAAAGCAAAAACAATAAAGGCAAGTACATTCAGTAAAAAGAAAAAACCTGTTTTTTGAATAACGGAAAATGCATCAATGAATAATTCTTTAAAGGGAATATTGTCCTTAGCTCTAAAAAGATCCTGTGATACTTTGATTATGTGTATAAAAAGGAACTTAATGAATTCGGTAATCGGATTTTTTGGAAATTTCTCTATTTCACCCATAAATTTTTATCTTTTGAACTTTTGAGAATTGTTGTTATAAAATAATGGAATTATAGTTACTTACATGTGAACACCAGTATACAATAAGGCCTGCAGTTTCAAAATTTCCGAACATCATTTATTTCAAGAGTATTATTATATTTAAATGTAAGTATAAAAACATAAAAAACCTTGAATTGAGGCTATTTTTGAAGGTTTTTGGCCTATAAAGTGAAAAAACCGCTTCGTTAGAAGCGGGTTCAGTCTTAGATTGGTTAATTATTCAAAAAAATTAATACTTTAGCTATGCGTGCGATTTCATTTCCAAAATACCAGGTGGCGTGTAGTAGCCTTAATGTGGCTTACTTTTGCTTTATCTAATATACTGCTTGCACAAGAAAAAAAAGACACTTCTTTAGTTTCAACAGAACCGGACAGCACTCGAAATACCGGCGCCATCAAATCGGATACTTCTTCCGCACAAGATACGGCCAGAAAGACAAGCCCTGTAATTAATGTAATTCCGGTAATCAAATTAGAGTCTCTTAAAGGTCTTACACAAATAGATAGTTCCACAAAAAAGAAGCTCCTAAAAAAATTAATTCCACAAACACATGGAAATATCAGTGCCGGTTACGATTACGGAATTATACCTTTTGCTGCAAAAACGGGTTTCCCCATTGGTTATTATAGTTCTCAAGGTAATGTCGGCGTTAGCGCACTTGGATTACCCCTTAACCTAACGTACTATTACTCATCTCTAACAAATGTAGCCGGGTTAAATAATTATTTTAGGGTTTCGTTTGACCCCTTAAAATATAAAGAGACGCTGCAACAGAATGCATACCAAAAAATTGATAAGGAAAAAGCGAAGTTGTCGCAATTAATGAATATGCAACAGTTATTACAACAGAAGCTAAGTTATAGTGAATCTATGCTTCAGAATATACCTTCTCAAGCCTCTTTAAATTCTAAATTACAAACGTACACAAGTAAATATAATGTTAATCAGTATTCGTTTGATAGTCTTCAAGTGGTTGGTGTAAATGGAAAAGATTCATTAAAAGCAATAAAAAGTAATAAATCCAAATCTATCCTATTGGCTTATACCGATTCGCTAATTAATCTGACAAATAAACTTAAGGGATACGATAGTGTCACAAAAAAAATTGTTCAGTATAAACAAGACTTGGAAACTATACAAAAACAAGTTCATGCCATAAACAATAGATTAGAATTTTTGCAAAACCCCCAACAGGCTTTGCAAAATAATAATCCTTATTTGAAAAAAAGTGAAGCAGTATTATCTGGAGTAAAAACACTGGATATTGGGCTTTGTTATCCGAACTACAGTGCCTTTTTAGTAAATGGATCAACACTTAAAGGTGTAAATTTAGAATGGGAAAAGAAATTATATTTTGCTTTTACTTTCGGAAAGACTATAAATACTGTTCTTACAACTAATAATATCATACAAAATCAATTACAGACAGGACGAAATCTTTATAATTTTTTTGATTTTAATAATGTAAGGGATTCCCGTAAAATAATGGCAGTGAAATTTGGAATAGGTAAAAAGGAATCCACTCACATATACGCTGGATTTCTTTATGGAGTAGGGCTGCCTTCTTATTTAAATACTTCTTTGCCAGAAAGTATGGAAAAAAATGTTGCCATTGAATTGGATGGGAAAATAGCTATGGGTAGTTCAAACAGTCTTGATGTTGTAGTAGGTAAATCCGCTCTTTATCAAACCGGTATTTCAGAAATTCCTGAACGTTCGGCTTCGCAATATATTTTATCAAAATTTCGTTCTAACGCAGCTTTAGTGCGATACAATTCTTCTATACAAAGAACAAAAACCAAAATTACACTAATGGGTCGTTTAGTGGATCCATTTTTTAAAAGTTATGGAGTGGGTTTTATGCGCTCTGATAATTTAAGATATGAATTCAAAATAGAGCAGGAAATAACAAACAAAATTAAATTTACCGCGTTTTATCGTAAGGATAGAGATAATCTTCTTAATACATCTTTATACACCACCAATTTACAGACAATGGGGGCAAATTTGTTTATAAAAGTAAACAAGCGTTTCATGATAAGGGCAGCCTACACTCCCGTTGTCCAAAATATTGCGTCCAAAGACAGTATGAAATACAATAAACAATACTTGAATAATATTTCAAATTTGGTTCTTACGTATTCTCCTCGTTTTATAAAAATAAATTCTTTTTTTAACGCGATGTACAGCTATTACCAATTCGCAGGTACAGGAGGAAAGAATAATAATTTTCAAAATTATAATTTAAGTAACACAACTATTTTTAGCCCATCTTTTAAAATGAATATTGCTGCTAATGGTTTTTTTAATAATTCAAGCGATAGTTTAAATAGTAATACTTTGATGGCCTCCGGCAACATTACCTATATGGGAAAAAATGGCACTTCGCTTACGTTGGGAGTTAAATACGCTACTAATAAATTAATTCAGAACCAAACGGGCGGTCTACTAAAAATCAATATTCCAATTATTAAATATATTCATGCCGAAATACAGGCAGAAAAATTAGTTCTGGGGGATTTTTATAACAGCTATAATATGGTTGAAATAAAAAAATTCCCTTATTACGGGTACGGAAAAATAATTATTTCCTGGTAGTTTAACTTTACAAGTTAATTAAGCCATTTCTCAGTGCATAAAAAATAAGATCTCTTATTGTTTTTGAGTCTGTTTTTTTATAGATCCTTCTACGATGAAAATCTACGGTGCTTTCTGCTATATGTAACTCTTCTGCTGTTTCACTATTTGTTTTTCCTTGGCACAATATTATCAGAACTTCGACTTCTCTTGCTGTTAATGCCAACCTTCCTAAATTATAAGATATTGGTTTTTCTTTTTTCAAGCCTTTCAAAATGGCAACAGAAGTTTCCTGATTAAAATATTGTCCTTTAGTTTTTACATCCTTTATTGCATTAAATAGGGTGTCTTTATTTGCGTCTTTTCCTAAATAAGCGCGCGCGCCTCTTTTAAGGAATTCTGTAACAAGGGCTTCTGAATAATGCACACTGAGCATAATTACACGTACATCAGGAAAACGCAGAGTAATAATCTTTAATGCTTCCTCACCTGACATGATGGGCATTTCCAAATCGAGAAGTACGATATCCGGTTTGATACGTTTTAGTAATTCAATTAGCTCTTTCCCATTTGAAGCCTCACCTATTACTTTTATTTTTGAATTTTCTTCTAATAAAGAGGTAAAGCCTTTACGTATTAGTTCGTGATCATCTGCAATGACTAACTTTATCTTTCCCTGCATTTTTAATCAATAAAAAAGTAAAATTACCTTTTTTATTGACAAGAAGAAGGCACTAACATTTATTAATCTGCATCATTTAGCATACTATGAATTGTATTAGTTTATACTACGTCTTTTCATAGGTGAAATATTTCGATTTGAAGTTAGACCCGCTGCAAATCAATTACTTGTTGTTTTTAATAATTATTTTATGAGTTTACACAATTTTTAGATGCTTACTTTTTTGTCTACTATTGTTACACAAGTGTTGCACAAGTAAAAAACTAAATATGAAAAATATCGTTAAAATTTTTGTGATTATACTACTGTTGCAATCAATTAATTCATTTGCACAAAGTAATTGTTGCAAGGCACATGCCGGGCCTCCTAAATCATACTGTAAAGATAGTGTTCAAATAGGTGACTCACCTGCGGATTCAGTCAGTTGTGGTAGAGCATGCTCTATAATTCATTTCTCCTGGTTACCAACTACAGGTCTTAGTAATCCCCACGTCGCGAATCCTTGGGTACACCCATCGTCTACAACTACTTATACATTGGAAGTAATTGTTATTAATTCTACTACAGGTGACACCTGTTGTAAAAGCTTTAGTACTACAACTGTAACGTATTTACCACGCTGTAGCGCAAATGCAGGGTCACCAAAATTAATATGTTGTGGCCCAGGAACTGTAACTATTGGAGGAAGCCCAGCGGCTGTGGATAGCTGTAGCGGTTGTGATTCAACTCTTTATTCGTGGCTACCAACTACCGGATTAAGTAACTCGCATGTTGCAAACCCTAATGCTTCTCCTACAATTACTACTACGTATACACTTCATATTTATGCCTATAACAAAAGCAATCATGATACATGCTGCACTGTCACAAGCACTGTAAAAGTTACTGTAAACGGTTTATGCTGTCGTACTGCCGGAATTAATTCAATAGCGACAAATGAGAATATAAAAGTTTATCCTAACCCTGCGACGCAAATTTTTACCATTGAAATAAATCAGGTCTTACAAAATGGACAGGTAGAACTTTATGACGTAAATGGGCGCATAGTATGGCAAAAACAGAATATATCAAAGACTGATAAATTAAATGTTGACCTTTCTACTTCACCTGAAGGAATTTATTTTGTAAAAATAAAAGAGAATAACCTTGAAATTTATTCGAAAAAAGTACTGTTACGGTAAAGCTATCCTAACATCATAAGGCACCAATACGTAAACCCGGATATAAATTTTATAAATGGAATTGTATGAAAATGAAAAGCATTAAAAAATATTTGATTGCAATTTTAGTAAGTGTCATTACTATGTTTTCATTTAATGAATTACGGGCGCAGGTATCTATCTTGTCTGCAAACATTTCCTCCTTTAATATTACGCCCAGAAATTTGCTTGATGTTACTATTTTAAATCATAAGACAGATGTACAGGTTGTGTTATCTGCAAAGATACTCGCTGCAAACAATGAGGTATTGATGAGCGTTACCTCAGCCCATTTCATGCTGAAAACTGGAATGGTAGATATTGCTCAGCAAAATGTAAGCGTAGCGTCTGTTACTTATTCTAATAGTAACCAAGCAACTTTATTAAAAACCTCTCATATCCTTCCCGGGGGAAAATATAGTTACTGCGCAAGTATTACTGCCGTTGACGTATCGGATGAATACTGTCAGGATATGGAATCAGAAAGTTCTGCTTTTTTGTATCTTGTATTTCCTCCTGATAAGGAAGAGATTGAAACAAAATATCCGGTCCTAACCTGGACACATAGTGATCCATTTATTACTAATAGCCCTGCTGATTATTATAGGATAATGGTTGCGGATCTAAATGTCGGGCAATCACCTGAAGCAGCTTTGAATACTAACATACCTATTTATATGAAAAATAATTTAACCGCTCATCAGGTACAATATCCGATTGACGCGAAGGAATTGCAAACAGGAAAACGTTATGCGTGGCAGGTGCAGAAAATTTCTAATGGAACTATTATTAATAAAACTGAAGCTTGGGAATTTAAAATAAAAGCTCCTGATCCGGTTAAAGAGAATAAATATGCAGTTATGAAAAAAGTATTGGACGGCACACTTTATATGGCAGAAGGAAATAAAATATTCTTTCGTTTTGATGAAAACTATGGCTTGAAAAAACTGCATTATAAAATTCTAAATGAAAAGCAAGAAGCTATTTCGGCGCAACAATCTTCAGATAAGGACGACAGAGTAAAGATTAAGGACGTTAAAGCCGGTTACAACAAGTTTGTAATTGACTTAAACGAATACAAAATTCCCGCCGGAATTTATACTCTTGAAGTTACGAATGAAAAAAAAGAAGTTTATAAATTAAAATTTCTTGTTGAATAATCTATTGTATGAAAAAACTTATAATAATCCTTAGTATTTTGAATCTAACATTTATATCATTATACATATATGATAAAGTTAATTCTGCTAAAACCGCTTACGTTCTAATACAAGAGGTATTTAATGTTTTTGATTTAAAGAAGGATTATGAAAGAAAATTAACTGCAACAAAAAATTCACGGCAGATAATTGTCGACAGTTTAGAACTAGAGTTAAAAGTACTGGGCAAAAAAATAGAAAGTGAAAATGCAAAAAATAAAGATGACATGAATGTGTTTTCTGTGAAACGGGATAATTATTTTCAAAAGAAAAAAATGTTTGAGGAAGATAATGAATTGCAAACAAAAAAATATGACCAGGAAATCATAACTCAATTAAATCAATATATAAAAGATTACGGAAAAGACAATGGATATACCTACATATACGGCAATGACGGGAACGGATCGCTTGTGTATGCACGTGAAACAAAAAATATAACAAAAGAGCTATCGGAATATGTGAACGAGAAATATAGGGGTGTAAAATAAAACAATAAAAGATTAGTATGAATAAATTTTTCTTCTACATAAGTATCTCTATTTGCACATTGGCTATTTCCTGTAAGCAAAGCAATTATAATTCCCCTAATTCTACAGAGTCGGGAAAATTTGATAATAGTGTTATTTCAACTGTTTTATTGACGCCGCCAGAATACGTAACCTGGTGTCAGAATAAAGAAAACAAATTAAAAAAATTAAAAGAAATAGAAGAGCTGACTTTTTCATTACAATATAAGCCAGCAGAATATGTGGTTTGTATGGAAGAGAAAGCAGATAAGATTTCCACTAATTCCTTAAAAGAAAAGCTTAGCGAATTGCAGGGCTTGGACTATTATGATTTTAAAATAGAAGTCCCGTCCGCTATAGGAGAACTTTTAAAATATAACGTTTCCACTCCGTCAGAATATAATCAACGCGTTAATTATTTTGCTTTTGATATGCAACATGATGTTAAACTGTTGGATGGAAACGACACTCTTGATTGTATGCTTTTTCATTTTGAACGCGCATATGATATAGCACCTTCCGCCATTTTCTTATTGGGGTTTCCGAAAACCAAATCCAAAAATTCTCAGAGAACGTTTTTCTATCAGGATAAAGTTTTTAATAAAGGCATTATAAAATTTACTTATACGAAGGATGAGTTAAGCCAAATTCCTAAACTGAAAACTATATGAGGAATAAACTGAAAATTAAAGTAAAAGAGAAATCAAAAAAAGTTTTTGCTGTTTATATGGTACTTACTTTAGTATTTGAGATTGCTTTTCCTTCTGTCAGCATGGCTCTAACAAGTGGCCCCTCACAACCGGAAGTACAAAGTTTTGAACCCGTGGGAACTTCGCAAATGGTAGATCCATTCTCAGGTGATTTTACATACAATATTCCTCTTTTAGATGTGGATGGTTATCCGGTGAACATCAGTTATCATTCAGGTATTACAATGGATCAGGAAGCAAGCTGGATGGGCCTTGGCTGGAATATCAATCCAGGCGTTATCAATCGTGGTATGCGTGGAATACCGGATGATTTTAACGGAGAAAATATTGTGAAAGAATTTAATATGAAACCCAATAAGACTTTTGGTTTGACTTTAGGAGCCGGAAAGGAGATTGTTGGTGATGATATAGTGTCTGGTGGATATGGATATGACCTCACGGTTAGGTTTAATAATTATACCGGTGTTGGCATTGACCAAGGCGTTACCGGACACATTTCGTTGGGTAAGCCGGGGGGATCGGCTTTTACAGGTAGCCTTGGCCTTACTTCAAGCAGTGATAATGGTCTCACAATACAACCAAATATAAGTTTTTCTGCGCACATGAAGAGTGGGGATGACCATGCAAAACTTGGTCTTTCAATCGGAACTTCATTTAATTCACGTGCCGGTTTACAGCATTTAACTATGGGGCTTAGTATTCAGGGATCTGCGAATGGCATTGGTAGTAATCGAAGTTTTAGTTCTTCTTTTAATTTTGGTATGCCAACCTATACACCACAATTAACTTTACCTTTTTCAAATTATTCTATTTCTGGCAGCTTTAAAATGGGGGGAGAAGAAGAAGGGGTAAACACATATGGGAGAATTGCAGGATTTTACTCATGCCAAAAACTTACTCAAAATACAACGAGCCATCCTGCCTATGGGTACTTAAATGCGGATGAGGGCGTAAAATATGATAATGCTGTGATGGATTTTAACAGAGAGAAGGATGCACCTTTTTCTCCAAGTACTCCGGCTTTAGCTGTTCCGAATTTTACGTATGATTTACTCTCGGTATCAGGTCAGGGAATAAGCGGAAGTTATCGCCCCTTCCGCAGTGATTTTGGGCAGGTATTTGATCCATATGTAGCTAATACAAGTGCCAGTACTTCTATAGGGGCTGAATTAGGTCTGGGTTCTATTGTCAAAGTTGGAATAGATGTATCTATTAGCGATGTTACTTCTCAATCTGGTAGATGGGACAATAGTGATGGCAGCAACGGAGCACACGGAACAAACCACTATACCCAAACTAAATCGGACCCTGCGTATGAACGTTTTTATTATAAAGAGGCAAACGAAAAATCCGTAGATGCTGATCCTTCTTATCTGCAAAGCGCGGGTGGTTCTAATGCAGAAAGATATTCTTTGAATCAGGTTTCCAATTTCAACACAATGGTCTCTTCCAATTTTGCATCAGGTGGCGGAGCATCAGGAACCAGAAACGCGCGCGAAAAAAGAAGTCAAAATATTTCTATGCTTACACGAGGGGAAATAAAGAATAAATATGGCCTGATGTTAAAAGATTCTAATTTATATTCAGGTGCGCCTTCGTATCACACTGCGGAAATTACGAGTACAACTCCGGATGGGAAGCGTTATGTATATGGAATTGCCGCTTATAATACGAGACAAGAAGAAACAACGTTTGCCGTAGGAAAAGATGAATTTGGTAATGGAGGAAATTTAAGTTCTTTAAATTGTAACAACGGGCTAATAGGATACAATCCTGGAGATAATTCATTATCCAATTCTTTAGGTATAGATAATTATTTAAGCAATACAATATTACCCCCTTATGCGCATTCTTATTTTCTGACTGCTGTTCTCTCGGCAGACTATGTTGATTCAGATTCTATACAAGGGCCAAGTATAAATGATTTAGGAACCTACACTAAATTTAATTACAAAAAAGTTGATAGTACCTATAAATGGCGGACGCCCTTTGAATCAAATAAAGCATCCCATAATGAAGGATTGAAATGGACATTGCAAGACGACAAAGCAAATTATGTTTATGGCGAAAAAGAACTATGGTATCTAAGTTCAATTGAAACTAAAAATTATATAGCTGTATTTTCTCTTGAAAATCGGGAAGATGGTTATGGTGTCCTAGGAAAAAATGGCGGTAGAGATGCTTCTCATCCTACAAAATTACTTCGTAAAATAAGTTTGTACACACACACTAATTTTGATGCCCATGCTGCCAATTCATCCATTGCGCTAATACCAATTAAAGAGATTCATTTTAAATATGATTATTCATTATGCCCCGGAATATCTAACAGTTCTAATTTTCCAACCGGAGGTAAATTAACACTCAAGGAAATTTCTTTTTCTTATCAGGGTTCCTCTAAGGCAAGATTAAGTCCTTACAAATTTGTTTATGGATATAACCCGGGTTATAATATAAAAGGATATGACCGTTGGGGAAATTATAAGCCACAAGACACGAATGTATCTTCACATCCAGGAGGATGTAATCCGGACAGTACAGGGTTATCGAATGCGGAGTATCCATATACGATACAGGATACAACATCGGAAAATCAGTATGCACAGGCCTGGTCGCTCGATACAGTAAAATTACCTTCCGGCGGTGCGATAAACATAGATTATGAATCGGATGATTATGCCTATGTGCAAAATAAAAAGGCAGGCCAAATGTTTAAAATCGTGGGAGTATGTGATGGTAGTTTTTCTACTTTGAGTTCAACCTCAAGTGATTTGGAAGATAATTATTTGAAAGTTAAACTTAAAACTGCTTTAACTAGTTCCAATAAAAAGGCAGAATTTAAAACTAAGTATTTAGATGGACTGGATTATATCTATTTCCGCTTTCTGTATGAAATGGCTCCCGGTACTTATGAATATGTGCCTGGTTATATACCTATTTCGAAATTAATAAGTACTGGTGATTATAAAGTGGATGGAACAGGACAATATGGCTTTCTTCATTTTGATAAAGTTCATATTAATGATGCAACTTCAAGTCACTCGATTTGTCCAATCACAAAAGCTGCACTTCAGTACGGCCGTTTAAATGAACCTAAAAACGTGTGGGGAGCAATTGGAGGCATGAATTCGAACAGTAGTTTCGGACTTCAATTATTAAAGGATTTTATTCAAAGTAGTTTTGTTATAGATATAAAAGATGCTTTACAAGGCCCAAACAATGCTTTATACAGTTCTCCCCACAATTGTTGTAAAAGTTTTATTCCAACTAAATCATGGGTTCGTTTAAATAATCCCGACGGGCATAAATTAGGTGGCGGATGCAGGGTTAAACGAATAAGCATTAGCGATGAGTGGAGTAATATGACCGGAGGCACGATGTCGCAATTCTCTTACGGTCAGGAATATTCTTATAATAATGAGGATGGTACTTCTTCCGGTGTAGCAAGTTATGAGCCACAATTAGGAGGTGAAGAAAACTCCTGGCATACACCTATATTTTTTGATATTACCCACTTGTTAGCGCCTAACGATGAAAATTATATGGAAGAACCTTTTGGAGAAGCATTTTTTCCTTCTCCTTCTGTCGGTTACAGTAGAGTGACTGTGAAGAATATAAAGTACAACGGCGTTAATAAACACGCAACCGGTGAAATAGTGCATGAGTTCTGGACGGCTAAGGATTTTCCAACTATAACCTCCCGCACAGAACTGCAGGCAATCCGTGAGAAAACAGATCCACTAAGTATCACCTCTTTTTTAAATATTGATGTAAAGGATTACATGACTGCTAGCCAGGGTTTTTATGTAGAATTAAATGATATGCATGGAAAGCCGAAAGGACAAAAAGTTTATCAGGAAAATATTCTTGATCCGATATCATCTATTGAATATGATTATAAAAAAACACCTTATGGGAATGGAAGTTTCCGACTTGATAATTCAGCGCAGGTCGTAAGCCCCACTGGAGGAGTAAGTATGAAAAACGTAGGAACATTTTTTGATTTCATTACCGATTTCAGACAGTTCAATTCTAATACAACAGGATCTTCTACTAATTTTAATATAGATGTGATTTGGATGAGTACTTTTGTTATTCCGATATTTACCGTATGGCCTTCCTTTTCCAGTGAAGACACACGTTTTCGATCAACAGCAAGTACTAAGGTTACCCAGCGATTTGGCTTACTGGAAAAAACTATTGCAAAAGACCTGGGTTCAACAGTTGAAACAGATAATTTAGCTTATGACTCTGAAACAGGTGATGTAATACTTACCAAAACAACAACAGATTATAATGATCAGATATATACTTTAAACTATCCGGCTTATTGGTACTATGATGGTATGGGTCCCGCCTATAAAAATACAGGCATTAGTATCCCCAATACCACTTTTACAAGTGGCGTTGCAACTATTTCTAATGCTTCAAACTACTTTGCTCCGGGTGATGAAATTGAAATGGATACAATAACATCTGTGTCGCATTATAAAGCATGGGTTTTAAGTGTTACTTCAAACACAATCAAGGTTGAGAAAAAAAGTGGGACTAATCCAAGCGGTATATATAATATTAAGATAATTCGTTCAGGCAGAAGGAATATGCAGTCAGATAATATGGCAAGCCTTATTACTCTTCAGAATCCGATAAACGGAATTAGTAATAATGTGTACCAGCAAGTGATACAAGCTTCGGGTACTGAATACAATGAACAGTGGAGTATATTTTGCGATTGCATTAGCAGTTATGGGGGAAGCGATCCTTCTGCTTCTTATGTAACCGGTGCTAAAGGAAACTGGCGTAAAAAAAGATCTTTTGCCTATCTGACGGGAAGGACACAAAGTAATTATGACAATAATACAAATACAAGAAAAGATGGAATATATACATCCTACAATTCCTTATATAAAAAGAGTGGCGCAAAATGGCAACTGGATACTACAAACTGGACATTTACTTCCAAAGTAACTATTGTTAATCCAAACGGGCAGGAGTTAGAAAATCAGGATCCGCTCGGAAGATATTCTGCGGCTACCTATGGCTATAATCAAACATTTGCTACGGCAGTTTCTGCTAACGCAAGGTATAAGGAAATAGGATTTGATAATGCGGAAGATTATAGTTTACATAATTGTGCCGATAAGCATTTTAAATTCGCATCTCCTTCTATTGACAGTACACAAAGTCATACGGGACGTAAGAGCATCAGGGTTTCGGCTTCAACCCCAATAGAAATGGCACAGGTACTCAAAGTGGTGGACTGTTCTACAGAATCTCCTTGTCAAATCAATATCTCAAAAACGCCAACTTCTTATGTGTACGCAATTATTCAAAACTACATATTTTCTGGTGCCGGAGCAGTAGCGCCTCTTACAATTTCTTGGGTAATAACAAGCGGAAGCCCTGTCATTACTTCGGTTACTGGTGGAATTAATGTTTCGGGAGTATCATCCGGTAGTCATTGGGGTGCTATAGTTACTGTAACGGGGGCTTCTGGATGTTCGCAAAAATTTTTCATTCCAGGCAATTAAATTTTACTTATGGAAAACCGTATTCATATTATCTCCAAGATTTGTCTCTTTAGGTAGAATGAATAACTTGATTATTTAGAAAATAAAATATTAAAAAAAGTGCCTATGAAAAAGTTTAGCGTGATAATCTTCTTATTGATAGTGTCTATCTCTTTGAAGTCTCAACCTAGCAGTACGAATGTTAAGCTCATGGTAGACTTTAATCATTATACTGTTTCCCAAGCTACTCATGACAGTATTTTTGTAAAATACATTCAATTCGACTTGAGTGATACGGCTACTGTTTCAAAAATAAGTTATACGCTCTCTGACTTATCTACCGGAAGTCAAATTCAAAAGGATTATAATTTTACCGGTAGTTCTTCTGTTCAAAATTTAACTATAGCGCAAAACTGTGTGCGTATTAAGAAAAACGTGAAAATTAGTTTAGGTTATTTTAAATATGAAGAAAAAAATTACAAGGTCAATATTACATTGTATGATGTTACGGGCAATTTATTAAGCAGCACAGATTTTAATTTCAGTCATTGATTAAAAAGAGAAGAGACTTTAGACATAAATTAAATGGAAGTATTAATTACTTATAGAGAAATTTAAATTATTAATTTATGTTTAAACATATTTTAAAATTCGTTTTCGTTGTTTTATTTGTTGCACAGACATCAGCACAAACTACTTATACTGTTCAACCGAATGGTACAGCCGGAGTTGATGCATGGGTAATTTCTGAAAGTACACCAACCAATTATACAAATACTAATTTTGGTACCGATATAAGGCTAAATGCTCAAAGATGGACAAGTGGAGGCACGCCTTATTCTACAAGATCGTTTATACAATTTGATCTGTCTTCTATTTCTTCAAGTGCTGTTGTTTGTTCTGCTACTCTTACTTTTTATACTAATTCTGATAATGAGCTAGCAGGTTGGACCAAGACGAATGCATCTTATCTCAAAAGAGTACAAGCTTCATGGGTCGAAAGTACTATAACATGGGGTAATCAACCAAGGTCATATAGTGAAAGTGATAAAATTTCTTTTGGGGCTGTTACTACTACCGTAACCACTACTGCCTATACCATAGATGTTACTTCACACGTGCAGAATATGGTTAATTCTCCTTCCACTAATTATGGATGGGTATATATGTTGCAAGATACGAGCAGTACCTTTGCCAGTCTTGGTTTTTCATCGAGCGATCACACCACTTTAACTGTACGTCCTAAACTAAGTGTGACTTACGTTTCAGCTACAACCGTAAATTCTGCAACTATTTGTTTAGGAAATTCTACAGTTCTGACTGCTTCGGGAGCTTCTACTTATAGTTGGACACCTGCTACTGGATTAAGTTCTACTACAGGCGCAACTGTTACGGCCACCCCAACTGTTACGACAACTTATACTGTAACGGGCACAACAGGATCTTGTACAGCTAAGGCTACAAGTACGGTAACAGTAAATGCAACACCGACGCTCACCGTAAATTCACCAACGGTAGCTATATGCAATGGAAAGTCAACCTCGCTCACCGTAACCGGCAATGGAACCACTTATAGTTGGACACCATCAACAGGATTAAGTGCAACGACAGGTACTGCTGTAACAGCAAGCCCGACCGTAACAACAACCTATACGATAACAGCAACACTCGGTAGTTGTACAGCCACAGCTACGAGTGCAGTAACTGTAAATGCAACACCGACGCTCACCGTAAATTCACCAACAGTAGCTATATGTAATGGAAAGTCAACCTCGCTCACCGTAACCGGCAATGGAACCACTTATAGTTGGACACCTTCAACCGGGTTAAGTGCAACGACAGGTACTGCTGT
>OLKW01000234.1_pt1 | contig 17878 bp, 17 predicted proteins | sample 1604351 | NCBI WGS metagenome assembly OLKW01 (sample SAMEA104055714, study PRJEB20765) | soil metagenome | isolation source: soil
GCTATAAAAATTTATCCAAACCCTTCAAATGGAGAATTTTTTGTTGAAGTGGAAAAGAAAACAAAAATAGAATTATATAATTCTTTGGGAGAAATGATTCTTGAAACCGAAACGCAAAATAAAATACTGTTGAACGAAACTAAATTAGCTGATGGAATTTATTTTTTTAGGATTACGCAAGGAGAAAAAACGTTCTCTAAAAAACTTTTAGTGCAGAAATAGAACTTTAAACGGTCTCGCTCACAACTTCTTTCACGTCATCAGGCATCAAGCGCTTTAATAAACCTTCAATGCCGGCTTTTAAAGTCATGGTGCTGCTTGGACAACCTTTGCAAGAGCCTTTCATTTGTACTGTTACAACACCTTCGTTCAGTCCTTTAAAAACAATCATCCCACCATCTTGCTCAACAGCCGGGCGAATATATTGTTCGAGTGTTTCAATAATTTTTGCTTCTACTTCGTTTTTTGGTGAAGCGTGTTCTGTAAAAACACTTTTGGTTTCAGAAAAAGTATTGTCAACCGCAACTTGTTGTGTAGGAAGTTCGGTTACAACTTGTCCTTTTTTATTTAAGTATTCAGTAATAAAAGTTCTTGTCTCCAATAAAATATCATCCCAACTTACAAAATCAGCTTTGCTAACCGTTAAATAATTTCCGGAAATAAAAACTTGTCGCACAAAAGGGAATTCAAATAATTTTTGGGCTAATGGAGCTTGTTTGGTATCTATTATGCTATCGTATTGTGCCGTTGCGCCATGTGGCAACAATTGTTTGTTTGCCACAAATTTCATAGAACCCGGATTTGGGGTAGATTCGGCATAAATCATAAAAGGTACTTCGGGGGCGTCCATGCTACAAAGATACAAAATACAATGGAACGCAGATGACGCCGTCCGGATAGAATCGGGAATTATGATAAATAATGATTTTTGTTTGTATTGAACAAGTAACGCTTCGTTCCCGTCCGGTGAAGCACAAATAATTCAAATTTTATCAACGTAAATCATAAGCAAATCCGTGGTATCCGCGTTCTATAATTTGCGAGGCAAACCAAATAAGAATCTGCTATCTTTGCGGAAGTAAATCTTATGAAAAGAAAAACAGATTTTTTGGTAATTGGTTCAGGTATTGCGGGTTTAAGTTTTGCTTTGAAAGCGGCTGTGCATGGAAGCGTGTTGATTATTACCAAAAGTAATGAAGATGAATCGAACACAAAATACGCCCAAGGAGGAATTGCAGCGGTTTGGGGCAATAAAGATGATTTTGAAAAACACATAAAAGATACTTTAAATGCAGGCGCAGGTTTGTGCGATGAAGAGGTAGTGCGAATGGTCGTAACACAAGGCCCGGAGCGCGTAAAAGAATTAATTGACCTTGGAACTTCTTTCGATAAAACTCCTTCCGGTGATTTTGATTTAGGCAAAGAAGGTGGCCACTCAGAAAATCGTGTGTTACATTATAAAGATGTTACGGGGAAAGAAATAGAACGCGCGTTATTAAAAAAAGTACACTCGCATAAAAACATTACGGTGGCCGATCATTATTTTGCCATTGATATTTTAACCCAGCATCATCTTGGTCAGGTTGTAACATCTCAAACAAAAGATATTGCCTGTTACGGCGCTTACGTTTTAAACACGCAAACACAAACCATAGAAACAATTTTAGCAAAAATTACTTGCATGGCTACGGGCGGCGCGGGACAAGCGTATGCCGCAACTACTAATCCGCTTATTGCAACAGGTGATGGTATTGCGATGGTGTATCGTGCAAAAGGACATGTACAGGATATGGAGTTTGTCCAGTTTCATCCGACTGCATTATATAATCCAAATGAACAACCAAGTTTTTTAATTACAGAAGCGATAAGAGGTTTTGGTGCTGTTTTGCGAACAATGGACGGAAAAGAATTTATGCAAAAGTATGATGCACGCGGTTCTTTAGCTCCACGTGATATTGTTGCCCGCGCAATAGATAGTGAAATGAAAATGCGCGGAGATGATCACGTATTTTTAGATTGCAGACATTTAGACAGAAAGGGATTCATTGAGCATTTCCCGAATATTTATAATAAATGTATGGGTCTGGATATTGATCCATTCAAACAAATGATTCCGGTTGTGCCGGCTGCACATTATTTGTGCGGAGGGGTTATTGTAAATGAAAACGCACAATCAACCATACAAAATTTATTTGCCGTTGGAGAATGCGCGCGTACGGGTTTACACGGAGCAAATCGTTTGGCAAGCAATTCTTTATTAGAGGCCGTCGTATATGCACATAATGCTTCTGAAAAATCTATCGAAGAATGTAAGAAAATATCTTTCAATGAAAGCGTGCCGGATTGGAACGCGGAAGGAACCGAACATCCTGAAGAAATGGTTTTAATAACACAAAGTTTACGCGAAGTACAACAAATTATGAGTAATTATGTAAGTATTGTCCGCTCGGAATTACGTTTAAAACGCGCCTTTGATAGATTGGAAATTTTATATAAAGAAAACGAAGCGCTGTACGAACAAACAACCATTTCTCCAAAACTCTGCGAACTGAGAAATTTAATTTGTATCAGTTATCTCATTATAAAACACGCCATGCGCCGCAAAGAGAGTGTGGGCCTTCATTATATGGCCAAATACAAACTTGGTCAGGAGCAACCCGCCACCTGAGTCTTAACGTAGATTAATTTTTCTTGTTAAATAATAGTTAATTTTACGAACTATTCGCAAAATAAAGTAATTTTGACCTGCTTTTTATGAGTAAGTCAAAAGATAACATGTATGCACAAATGCCCCTTGGCAAACTCTGTGCTATGATAACCAAGCCCTATTTTGGAGCGCTTACTTTAAAAATGGAACATTTCGGAATAGAAAAACATTTTTCAGTACTTATTCTTTTAGAAAAAGGACAAAAGTGTACACAGCAATTTATTTCTGCTACCCTGCAAATTGATAAGGTCTCTATGGTAAAGGTGATAGACGGCTTTACAAAAAAAGGGTTGGTAAAAAGAGTACAAAACCCAAAAGACAGAAGAGAATATTTTATTGAACTAACAGCTAAGGCACACAAAATGCTTCCTGCCATACATAAAGGTATAGGTGAATTAAATGCTACAGCTTTTAAAGGGTTTAAACCAAAACAGAAAGAGGAATTTTATAGGTCGTTAGCAAAAGTATACCATAACGTTGAGCATTTACCCTATTCTCATATAGTTGTTAACTATCAAAAAGCGAAGAACAAAAAATGAAAAACAAATCTCTGATCGTAATTATTGTGTTGGTTGTTTTATTGGCATTGATAAAAATATTTTTTCTTTCGCCTAAACAAGGGCAATCCGGAGGACAATCAGGAAAACAACTTATTGCTTTGGTAAAAACAATTACGGTAAAAAATTCAGAGGTACAAAATACCATTACACTCTCGGCAACTATTTTGGCAAACGAAGAAGTAAACCTAAAGCCGGAAGTAGGAGGAAAAATTATAGAACTATTAATTACAGAAGGAGGTAAAGTACAAAAAGGACAATTACTCGTAAAAATAAATGACGCTAATTTGCAAGCACAATTAAAGAAAATGATTGTTCAACAAAAATTAGCTGCAGAAAAAGAACAAAGATTAAAACAATTGCTAAACATAAAAGGAGTTAGTCAGGACGAATACGACGTTGTACTATCTACTTTGAACGCCGCCAATGCCGATGTAGAACTTTTAAAAGCGCAAATTCAGGATACAGAAATACGCGCCCCGTTTGACGGTACCGTTGGGTTGAAAAACATAAGTGTTGGAAGTTTTGTCAACACGACAGATGTAATTGCTTCTATTCAACAACTAAACCCACTTAAAATAGATTTTACTGTTCCACAAAAAGACGCGGCGCGGGTTCACGTTGGCGATACAGTTTTTGTTACTATAGAAGGAAACTCAAAAAAATTTATCGGAAAAATTTATGCTTTCGATCCAAAGATAGATGCCAGCTCACGTTCATTAAGAGTTCGTGCTTTAATTCAAAATAGTAAGAATGAAATTTTTCCAGGATCTTATGCACAAGTTTCTTTGGTGTTAAAATCAGAAAATTCAGTTACCATTCCTTCTATGGCAGTCATCCCTGATTTACGCGGACAAAAAACATATGTTATACATAATGGAAAGGCAAATTTAATTTTGATTGAAACAGGTGTTCGTACCGATTCTACAATAGAAGTTACAAAAGGATTGAATCCCGGAGATACAGTTGTAACGTCAGGTATTATGGGATTAAAACCCGGAATGCTGGTAAAAATTCAAGGGACAAAGAAAAAATAAATTATTTATGAATAAGAACAAACTTTTATTTGCTATCGTTATTATCGTGTTTTGTTTTACAAACGCAATGCTAACCGAAAAAATTGAATTTAGCAGCGCGCAACTTTATCCCGAAGGAATTGCCTATGATGCAAAAACTAAAAGAATATTTGTTTCGTCGTTATATATGGGAAAAGTTGGTTATGTTGACAGTAAGGGGAATTACAATGTGTTTTGCAACGACGCTAAACTTATTTCTACTGTAGGAATGAAATATAATGCAGCTAACAATAAATTATATGTGATCAATGTAGATGGCGGCTTGTCTACAAGAACAAGCCCCGAGACGCTGAAAAAAATTAATCAGTTGGTAATTATCAATGGCAAAACAGGTGTAATAGAAAACACCATAGAATTGGGAGATCTGTATCAAGGAAAACATTTTATGAACGATCTTACTATTGACAAAAATAACAATGTATATATTACTGATTCGTATTCTCCCGTTATATACAAGGTAGACAGCAAAAACAATAAATCAATATTTGTTACGTCAGATTTATTAAAACCTGATTCTAATGCTATTGGGGTAAATGGTATTGATTGGAATGCAGAAGGATATTTACTGGTTGCTAAAACAGTAGAAGGAAGTTTATTAAAAATAACTATGGATGGGAAAGTAACACAAGTTCAATTGGCGGATAATGTAAAATGGGCAGATGGAATTTTATTCACTAAGAAAAACGAAATGGTTGTAGTACAAAACAGATCAGGGAAAATAACTTTTTTGAAATCGGATGATAACTGGAAATCTGCTACAGTAGTAAAAGAAGAAAAATCAACCGACACCTTTCCGACCACAGCAACACAAGACGACAAGAAGGTGTATGTTATTAATAGCAGATTAGGCGAATTAAGAGGGGAAAAAAAGGAAAGCGATAAATTTGTGATCGATGTAATAGCAAAATAATAAACCTAAATTCAAAATGAATATCTCTTCAACAAGTATAAACAGGCCGGTTCTCACCATTGTAGTGAGTCTGATTATTCTTTTGTTTGGAGTTATAGGCTACAAGTTTTTAGGTGTTCGAGAATTTCCCGCAATTGATCCTCCAGTTATTACAGTACGTACAAGTTATACCGGAGCCAGCGCAGAAGTAATTGAATCGCAAATTACAGAGCCCCTTGAAAAAGTAATTAATGGAATTGATGGAATTCGCACCATTTCTTCATCAAGTGCGCAAGGAGTAAGTTCTATCACCGTAGAATTTAATTTAAATTCAAATTTAGAAAGTGCGGCAAATGATGTGCGCGATAAAGTTTCTCAGGCTGTTCGTAATCTTCCGCAAGACGTTGATGGATTACCAACGGTTACGAAAGCTGATGCAAACAGCGACGCTATTGTCAGCATGACCATACAAAGCAACACACGTTCCATCTTAGAGGTGGATGATTACGCTGAAAATGTTTTGGTAGAACGTTTGCAGACTATTCCCGGTGTGAGTAGCATACAAGTGTGGGGACAAAAACGTTACGCCATGCGCTTGTGGATGAACCCGGAAAAACTTTCTGCTTATGGATTAACACCGCTCGACATTAAATCTGCCCTCGACAAAGAAAATATAGAATCTCCATCCGGTAAAATAGTTGGAACGAATAATGAATTGGTCGTGCAAACAAAAGGCCGTCTTTTAAAGGTTTCAGAATTTGAAAACCTAATTATTAAAACTAACGGAACTCAGTTGATTCGTTTTAGAGATGTAGGTCGGGCAGAATTAGCGCCAGAGAATTTAGAAACAAATTTAAAAATTGGTGGAATTAATATGATTGGCCTTGGACTCATTCCACAACCCGGAGCAAACTATATTGATATTGCAGACGAGTTTTATAGGCGAATGGAAAACCTGAAAAGGGAAGTCCCTAAAGATTATAAAATAGATATTGCATTAGATAATACTCGCTTCGTGCGCAAAGCATTATCAGAAGTAAGAGACACATTAATTATCGCCATCATTCTTGTTATATTAATTATTTATTTGTTCTTCCGGAATTGGACTGTAGCTTTTCGTCCGCTTATAGACATGCCCGTTTCCTTAATAGGCGCTTTTTTCATTATGTATATGATGGGATTTTCTATTAACGTACTTACACTTTTAGCAATTGTCCTTGCAACGGGATTAGTAGTTGACGATGGAATTGTTGTAACCGAAAATATTTACAAAAAGATTGAGGATGGAATGGATCCGGTTGAAGCAGCGCATAAAGGTTCCAAAGAAATTTTCTTCGCCGTTGTTTCAACGTCGATAACATTAGCTGCCGTTTTTTTGCCTGTTATATTTTTGGATGGTTTCGTCGGACAATTATTCCGTGAGTTCGGTGTTGTGTTAGCCGGGTCGGTTTTAATTTCTGCTTTTGTCTCTCTCACACTTACACCCATGCTCAATGCGCGATTGGCAAGTAAGAAGCACAAGAAAAATCGTTTTTATGAAATGACAGAACCTTTCTTTGAAAGAATGGAAAGCGGATATTTTAATTCGCTGGGAAAATTTTTAAAAAGACGCTGGATTGCATTTGTTATTATCGGCGCTTCGGTAGTACTTGGTGTAACGATAGGATTTACTATTCCCCAAGAATTAGCGCCCTTAGACGACAGAAGCTGGTTGCGCATAAATACCACGGCACCTGAAGGAACTTCCTTCGAGTACATGGATAAATTTATGGACAGACTTGCAAAAACTTTAGAAGACAGTATTAAAGATCAGCGCATGGTTCTCTCAGTAACTTCTCCGGGATTTATTGGAGCGGGCTCCGTTAACTCCGGTTCAGTTCGCTTAATGTTGAAAGATAATACGGAGAGAAAACGCTCGCAACAACAATGGGCAGACTACGCAAATAAAATTGTAAAAGCATTTCCTGAGGGAAAAGTATTTGTTTCGCAAGAACAAACAATTTCAACGGGCGGTGGTCCGCGCGGTGGATTGCCCGTTCAGTTTGTAATACAGGCACCTAATTTTGATAAACTAAAAAATGCTGTTCCTAAATTTATGGAAGAGGTAAGCAAGAGCCCGGTATTTCAGGGATTTGATTGTAATTTAAAATTTAATAAACCCGAATTAGATATTACAATACTGCGCGACAAAGCAAAATCATTAGGAGTTTCTGTTCTGGATATTGCGCAAACCATGCAGCTTGCTTTAAGCGGAAATCGTTTTGGTTATTTTATTATGAACGATAAACAATATCAAGTATTGGGACAATTGGATATTGATAACAGAGGACAGCCAAACGATGTTACTTCTTTATATGTGCGCGCTGCCGCAGGAAATTTAATTCAACTGGATAATTTAGTGAAGATGGAAGAGCAGAGCAAGCCACCACAATTATATCACTATAACCGATATCAGGCGGCAACTGTTTCGGCAGGATTAGCTCCCGGGAAAACAATTTCAGACGGTATTGACGAAATGAATAAAATTTCTAAAAAAGTTTTGGATGAAAGTTTTAGCACAGCTCTTACAGGTCCTTCACGCGATTTTGCCGAGAGTGGTTCGAACATCATGTTCGCTTTCTGTCTTGCATTGATTTTAATTTATTTAATTCTCGCCGCACAGTTTGAAAGTTTTGTTGATCCGTTTATTGTAATGCTAACTGTTCCGCTTGCTTTGGCCGGCGCACTCTTATCGTTATGGTATTTTAATCAAACATTAAATATTTTTTCCGAGATTGGAATTATTATGCTAATTGGACTCGTAACCAAGAACGGAATTTTGATTGTAGAATTTGCCAATCAATTAAAAAAACAAGGCATACCTATAAGAGAGGCAATACAAAAAGGAGCAAGCGCACGTTTACGGCCTATTTTAATGACAAGCATTGCAACAGCTTTAGGCGCATTGCCAATTGCCATGTCGCTGGGCGCTGCCGCTAAAAGCAGAATGGGAATGGGAATTGTTGTAGTAGGCGGAATTTTATTTTCATTGGTGTTAACCCTGTTTGTAATACCGGCCATGTATTCTTATTTATCAAGAGAAAAAAGAAAAGCATGATTTTGAAAAAACATTTTTTATTTTTTGTTGCGATAATTTTATTTGTTGCATACGCGCATGCACAAGAAATAATGAAACTGGATGATGTTATTAAGTTGACTATAGAAAACAATTTTGATGTTTTAATAGCAAAGAATAACATACAGGTAGCAAAAAACAACAATAATATAGGATTGGTAGGCGGCGGTCAATCTACAGGAGGAACTGTGAGCGGTGGCAGCACGGGCATGTTGCCGCAAATTTCTGTATCGGCAGGTAGTCCGCAAAGTCCATTAGGTGTTGGCCAAACAATAAGCACATTAAAATATTCAAATCCCGCCGCTGATATTACATCCCAAAAACTGACTTCAACAAATTATGCCCCTTCTATTGTTGGCACCTGGTATTTTTTTGATGGATTAAAAATGTTTGCAACAAAAAAGAAATTAACACGTAACGAAGAATTGTCGAATCTGCAATACAAACTGATTGTTGAAAACACATTGCTTTCTGCTCTTACTGCCTATTACCAAATGATAAGTATTCAGCAATATATTAAATCTTTAAAAGTATCATTAGATATTTCGGCAGAACAAAAAAAACTGGCGGAAGCAAAACTAAAAACAGGTTCTGGTTCTAATGTAGATGTTTTGCAAACGCAAATTGATTACAACAATATTCAGGTTCAAATAATACAGCAACAAAATTTATTGAATGATCAACGAATTACTTTGAATAATATTTTGAAACGTTCTCCAGACATAGAATTTAATGTACCCGATACTATTATTGTACAAACAAAACCGGAGTATGCTATTGCTATAGAAAACACAGATAAAAACAACAGCTCTGTTTTAATTAACAAAAAAAGCATAGAGATAGATGAACTTGGTTTGAAGGAGTACAAAGCAAACCGGTTTCCTAAAATAGGAGTAACAGGAAATTATTCGTTTCAACGTACAACAAATGATATTGGGTTTGTAAGACTTAATCAAAACTTTGGATACAACGCGGGTTTAATTTTTTCTTGGACATTGCTCAACAACCTGACAACACATACGGCAATTAAAAATCAGACAATGCAAATAGCTTCCGACAATCTGCGTTTAGAGGCTGCAAGAATGCAGGAAAAAGCAAACTTATATAAGGCTTATTTAAGTTTTCAGAATAATTTGAATGTAATTGAAATAGAAAAACAAAGCGCAAGTCTTGCACAACAAAATCTTGCTATTGCCGCAGAAAGGTTTAAAATAGGACTTTCTAATTACATAGAATATAGAACGGTTGAACAGAGTTTTGAAGATACCCAATTCCGTTTATCGCAAGCTGCCTATAACACAAAAGTAAGTGAACTGAATTACCTTAAAGCCCAGGGCTTACTTGTTCGCTAAAATGTTTTGCCATGCCTAACTTGTTTAACCATCTTTGTATTCAATGAGCGGCCTCTATATTCATATACCCTTTTGTCGCAAAGCCTGCGTTTATTGCGATTTTCATTTTTCTACTAATCTGGAGAGTAAAACCAAATTAGTAGATGCAATTTGCAAAGAAATGGAGTTAAGAAAAAATTTCTTTGCAGCGTGTCATTCCGAGCCTGGCGAGGAATCTCGAAATAAATTGAATTCAATTTATTTTGGCGGAGGAACCCCCAGCACGCTTAGTGCTTTTGAACTTGAAAAAATAGTAGAGACTGTACGACGTAATTTTGAAGTAGATCCAAAAGCAGAAATTACATTTGAGCTAAACCCTGAAGATGCTGAAAGAAATTATTTGAAAGAAATAAAATCAATCGGCATAAACCGACTGAGCGTAGGTTTACAAAGTTTTAACGAAGAAGAATTAAAATGGATGAATCGCGCTCACAATGTGCAACAAAGTTTTGATTGTATTAAAAATGCCAGGGAAGCCGGTTTTCATAATATTTCGATAGATTTAATTTATGGAAGTAAATTTCAAACACCGGAATCATGGAGAAAAACTTTGCAGACTGCTTTTGCATTAAACACACAACATATTTCTTCTTATAACTTAACCGTGGAGGGGAAAACACAATTAGATCATCTCATCAAAGCAAAAAAAGAAAAAGAAATTGATACCGAAACAAGTGCACAATTGTTTGATATACTAATGGAAGAAACTGCCAAGAATGGTTTTATTCATTATGAAATTTCTAATTTTTGTCAACCGGGCTATATAGCAGTGCACAACAGCAGTTATTGGAAAGGCGCACATTATTTAGGTGTCGGCTCTTCTGCACATTCATATAATGGTTTGTCAAGAAGTTTTAACGTAAAGAGTAATACTGGATATGTACAAGCAATCGAATTAGGCAAAAATTTTTCGGAAGAAGAAATTTTATCTCCCGAAAATAAATACAACGAGTATGTTTTAACTCGTCTGCGCACAGAATGGGGTTGTGATACGGAGGAAATGGAGAAATTGTTTGAAAAAAAATATGTTGAGCATTTCTTAAAACAATTACAAAAACACGGTCAGTATATTTCTGTGGATGGAAATATTGTAACGTTAAATAAACAGGGTAAACATTTTGCAGATGGAATTGCGGCAGATTTGTTTATTTAATTTGCGTTAGGGATTATAGCGGAAAGCCCGGAGTCATTGTAGATTCTTCATTTCATTCAGAATGACAAAAAGGCGAGGACTTGCAGTGGAAATCCCAAAACAAAACTATTCCCTGTTCTTATCAGTCCTCTTCACTAAAAAATAAAAATCATTTTCTAACGGAAGATATCCGTACTCATAACAGAAATAATATACTACGCCTTTTTGTGTTTTGTAAATGTTTGTGTAATAATTAAAATCAAAGCCTTTCTCCAGTAATTTGCTTTTGTGCGCTTTGGCCTTTTCGTCAGGAGTAAGTTCTTCAATGATACGGCGGTTGCGACGCAAAACATTATTTATGTTGCGCACATGGTTGGTGCTATCCTGATTTAATTTATTGTTGTAACTATTGCGACAAAGATCGGAGCAGAATTTTTTATCGGCTCTGCCCCTAATAATTTCTCCGCAATCTAAACACTTACGCTTTTCTGTCATTGGTAAAACAAATGTACCAAAAATTCCTATTCGACAACAAACGGATAGTGTTTTTTATTTTTTCAGCAGCATTTCGGGTTTGTAGGCTTTCCCTCCAAGAATTACCGCATTTACTGCTTTTATGTTTTCAATGTCTTCCAAAGGGTTTTTATCCAACAACACCAAATTTGCTTTTTTGCTCTTGGAAATAGTTCCCCATTCATTTTGTTTATCAAAAAAACAGGCGGCATTGTAGGTGCAAGTTTTCAGAATATCGTAATTACTTACCCCTGCCCTCTTGTATAATTTCATTTCTTCTGCCATTGCAAAACCGGGCACGTTAAAAGCAGATTCATCCGGACTTAGCAACAACATCACTTTATTATCATTCATACTTTTTAGTATTCTGCCGAAATCACTTAAATTTCTTTTTGTTTTTTCAACTGATTTTTCAAACTCCGCCTTTTTCTCAGGAGGTTCAAAATTTTTGAGAAAATTTTTATATTCTTTAAACCATTCGTCGTAAATTTTATGATTGACTTGATTTATTCCGTTGCGGAGTTTCAGTTGTTCTTCTGTAAACTGAAACCCCCAGATATAATAAAACGAAAGCGTTGGGTCCACAAAAATATTTTTGTCTTTTAGCTGCTTCATTACATCACTAAAATGCGCTGAATCGTTTCTATATTCTTTAAGGATAGATTGGTAATGTTCTACGGAAGCCTGGTTTACTTTTAGGGCTGTTTGCAAATCCTGTCCAAACACGTGTCCTGCCAGTTTTATATTATTTTGTTTACAATACAGCGCGGCAGAATCAAATAAGTCCGGATTAAGTCCCGAAAGATATTTTACAAAATCCCAATTTTCTTTTTTGCTTTTGGTTATAAATTTTTTTAACTCCTTTGCTGAAACTGTTGAATCGTTTGGCAAAGAAATTGAAATGTATAAATCGGGTGCAAGAATTAATTTTTTGTTGATGCTATCGCGAAGCATGAGGTGCCTTGGTTCTCCGCGCATACTTCTTAACGTTGTTACACCGGCGGCAAGGTTGAGTTTAAAAAATTCGTTCAAGGGTATTTCCTTTTCGTTGGGGAAATGCACGTGCATATCGGCAAGTCCGGGAATGAGATATTTTCCTGTTCCGTCAACAATGACTTTTAATTTGTCTTTCGTGTGTTCCTGTTTAAACGGAATAATGTCTGCAATTTTTCCGTCTTTAATAATGACCGTTTGATTTTTGAGAATTATTTCTCCTCCTTCTATGGGGATTACATTTACGTTGGTAATTAGAAGCGATTGGCTTTTTGCACTAAACGTTATCGCGGTAGCGAAAAATAAAATAAAAAGTTTTTTCATGGTTTTTTGTTTGTTGCCTATAACAAGATTAGTGCCAAGTTATAGGTAAGTGGGCGGACAAAATTCCGGTAGACAACACACAATATTCCAGATATAAAAACGTTCTATCAAAAAACATGAAAAAGGTAATAACCATTTTGACAATTATTTTGACCTTTCAAATTTCAAAAGGACAAGACACGATTAGACGTTTTGAATTCGGCTCGACACTCGTGACGATTAATTCATTTAACACTAACTATCATTTTGCCCCCGACAGACCTTCGATGGAATTTATTAATGGTTTATTTTTTAGATACACAAAAAAAAGACTTGGACTTCGGCTTCATGCAAGCTACACGGATAACTCGGCTACATTTGCATCACCTGTTGGTATGGCCGACGGTGCAAGTGGTGACATTAATAACAAGGACATCAGAATTGGAGTTGGCGGACAATATTCAATTTTAAAACGTAAAGATTGGCTTTATACTTTCCTTGACCTTTCTTACCAAAATGTGTTTTCTACTGGACATTATTATGGCGGACCTGCAGGCTCAAGCGACAAATTTTCAAGAACATCAAATGGCTTTGACAGTTTCTTAGGATTAGGTTTTAAAATAAAAACCATTAAGCATGTTTACCTATCTCCGGAATTCGGCCTTTTATGCTCAACCAAATCCGTAAATCAAACGTCAACTCCTCTATCTGGGGCACAAAGTTCAAAATCTAGTAACTACGACATGTATCTTACTCCAGTTATTAAATTACACTTGACAGTTAAATTTTAGTTTATAAGCGGACACTTAAATATTGTTTAAACTGTGTGCGCCCACCAACCTATAACACCCGTTTGAAAAACATGGCGGGTGACTCCTAAATGAAAAACATTTCGTACATTTATTTACATTTTCACCGCCGACACTTGGTCGCTTCTTTAGCCGCCACGTTTTCAAGCGGGGGAACGATAATATTAAGATTTTAAGGCTCATTTTTTTATTTCCAAAATAGATTTTATCAATTCATTTATTTCATCTCCTCTTGTCAATGTCATCATATGCGAGCCTTTGTCTATTCTGTAATCAACTTTTACATTTCTTATGGGAATAGTATGGTCTTTTGTTCCGTGAATATGAATAATTTTATTGTTGTAATTTTTTCTGTCCCATCGAATAATCATGTTGACAGTCCGCTTGTAGTATTTCGGACTTTTATTTTTCAGCATACTTTTAAAAACAGCTTTGTCCTTTTTTCTGTCGGGCTCAACGATGGGCTGAAGTATTTGTGCGCCAATTTTTATCAGGCCGCGTGGAATTATTTTATTAATGGGAATTGTTTTCTGAAATCTATAGCGAAAAGGAAGTTCTTTGCGGCATTTAGCGCTTGAAATAATAATTATTTTTTCAGGTTTATAAACATCTGCTAACTCCGTACAGATCATTCCTCCAAGAGAAACGCCAATAAAAATATATTTCTGATTTGTATCTATTTGCTTACTGATAACATTTGCATATTCCCTTAAAGAGGCTCCTCTTTCAGGAACGGGATAGGCAATATAAACAAGACGGAAACTTGAATCGAGTTTTACTTTTGAAAAGAGTCGTTCGTCTGAGCCTTGGCCGGGAAAAAAATAAACAAATGTTGGGGTTTGGCTACTTACTATTTGTACAAATCGCAGAAGCAAAAACAAAATCATTATTTTTCTTGCTCTTTTTTTCAATTTAAATTTCGCTTGTTTTTGTCTTACAATAGTAATCATAATTCATTAAAAATCAAAATCTTATGTGGTTTGTGTTATTCGACAACAAGCGGTTACAAACACTTTTATCCGTATAGAAACGATTAATAACCGAATAATGTTTTGTGTCCGACTTTACTTTGCATCGTCAAATCGAAAGAAGCGCTTCTAAGAAATGACATAACAATTTAAACTAAATAATAATTTTAAAAAACAAAATCATGAATAACATGCGTAACAAAGTAACACTAATCGGCAACCTGGGTAATACACCTGAAGTAAAAACGTTTGAAGGCGACAAAAAAATGGCCCGCGTATCTATCGCCACCAACGAAACATACAAAAATAAAAAAGGCGAACGTGTAACAGATACCACCTGGCATAATGTAGTTGCTTGGGGAACATTAGTAAACATACTCGAGAAGTACACACAAAAAGGCAGCGAAGTAGCTATTGAAGGAAAACTGGTTAACAGAAATTATACCGACAAAGAAGGTGTTAAGCGTTATACTACGGAGATCCACATGAGTGATCTGCTTTTACTAGGCGGGAAATAAACCATCCCTGTGCCCTCTTCCTTCGGGGAGAGGGTTTTAAAAATACAAGGAACGCAGATGACACAGATTGATTTGTGGGTACGGATAATCTGCGTTCCTTTTTCAAAAAAATAAATAACAATTATAGAATTTAGAAATTATGAATAACATACGTAACAAAGTAACATTAATCGGAAACATAGGCGGAGCGCCTGAAATCAGAACGTTTGACGGGAATAAAAAAATGGCCCGCGTATCCATCGCTACAAACGAAACATACAAAAACAAAAAAGGTGAGCGTGTAACAGATACAACCTGGCACACATTAGTTGCGTGGGGACCACTTGTAACAATACTTGAAAAGTACACACAAAAAGGTAGCGAGGTTGCCATTGAGGGAAAATTGGTAAACAGTAATTATTTTGATAAAGATGGGATAAAACGCTACACCACAGAAGTACAACTTAGCGATTTGTTTTTGTTAGGAGGGAGATAATTCTCTCAGCCCCTCGCTCCTAAGAGAGGTTTTTTTGAGTTTGTTAGAAAGCCCTGCGAGAAATTGCGGGGCTTTTACAAATAAGTTTTAATCTTAATTTATATTTAATAAAATAACCATGCAAGTAAAAGTATTTCAAATCAGGCCGGCTCAAGAACATTTACGCGCCGATCAAAACGAACTTAATAGTTTTTTAGATTCAATAACCACTAAAAAAACCGCGACACAATATATTTCCGGTCAAATAGATTATTGGTCGGTCTTAGTATTTTACGCCGATAAAAAATCACCTGTCGCTAAGTCTAGCGATAAAATTTCTTTTCCCCTTACAGTTGATTTAACCGAAGAAGAAAAGAAAATTTACGAAACGCTTAAGCAATGGCGTTTTGACAAAGCGGTTGAACTTAGTTTGCCCTCTTACATAATAAGTAGTAACGCCGAGTTAATAGCTGTTGCAAAAGTTAAACCACAAACAGCTGATGATTTGATAAAAATAAAAGGTTTCGGAGGAAAAAAAATTTCAAAATATGGAAAAAATATTATTGCGGTTCTTAATTCGGTGCGCTAAATATGGAAAAGAAAGCAGAAGATTTAATTGTAGCTGATGATATCATCATGAATAAAATTTATTTTATCAGACGACAAAAAGTAATGCTCGACGCTGACCTTGCAGAACTATATCAGGTTGAAACAAAACAATTAAAGCGTCAGGTTAGTCGTAATATAGAAAGATTTCCGGAAGATTTTATGTTTGAATTAACAATGGAAGAAGCTTCAAGGTGCCAAATTGGCACCTTGAAGAGGGGTGGAAATATTAAGTATTTACCTTACGTTTTTACTGAACAAGGTGTTGCCATGCTTTCAAGCATTTTGAATAGCGAAGAGGCTATTAGAGTAAACATCCAGATCATTCGGGTCTTCACCCGAATACGTCAAATGTTATTTGACAATACTGAACTACGGCTAGCCATTGAAGAAATACGCAAGAAGACTGAAAACAACACCAAGAATATTGAGTTGGTGTTTAAATACCTGGATGAATTGCTTGATAAAAAAGAAAAACCTAAACCAATTACTCAAATTGGGTTTAAAACTTGAGACTACAATTTGTGACCCAAAATTATTAACCTACGCTTATAAAATATTTACTAAATTTGGTATTAGGGAAAACGGAGTTAGGATTATATATAAGTTATAGGCAACTTTAAACGACGACGACCATGAAAATAAAATTATTTCTTTTGACAATTCTACTTGCAGGTAAAATTGTACACGGACAGACCGTTGTATCATCTTGCGTTGCTCCTGACAGTATCATTAAAACTTATAAAGACGACGCAGACAGACTTACAGTTAGAAGAATAAATGCAATTCATGCGACATATCAGGACAGCGTAAAAATCCCAAAGACATGGTCCGATACAGTTTTGAAAGCGCTAATTGCAGTATATAATGCAACTACTTTACCAGCTCGCAATACAGTAGTCGGTCTTAATATTCATACTTTTCCAACCCCAGCACTTACAGATATAGATGTGAGCGCAGACTCCAATTTATTTTGGATGCACCAACTTCGTAGCAACATTATACCAACAGGATTTTCGTCTCTTGACAGTTTGATAAGTATGTATAATTTACACGTTGCCTATTATCATGATTATAGCCATCTTTTGTCTTTTCACACCGTTTCCTTTCAGTCTGATAGCAATTATAATCTTTCTCCTTTAACAACTATATTTGAAAGCTTAAATGGAGTTACTTATTCCGCATTAGCCAGTACTGTTGGTGACGGAAACGACATTACGGACTCAATCTTACCGACATACGTAAAACTTATTTATTCTTACGGTTGGGGTGATTGCCCAGCTGGCTGTTCCTTTAGACACTTTTGGGAATTAAAAATTTATTATGACTGCTCTGTTGAATTTGTTGGAGAATACGGCTCGCCTTATAGCGGGACAAACATCCAAACAAATAACAAAACTGAATTTGGCGTGTATCCAAATCCTTTCTCTTCAAAAATAATAGTTGACAATAATGCTTCTACATATGAATATTGTCTAATAAATTCATACGGACAAATTATTCGCAAGGACAAAACAAACGCATCAGAGATTTTACACCTTGACGACCTGCCGACCGGAATTTATGCGCTTCACTTAACTGTAGACAACGTGACAAAAACAATTAAACTTGTTAAAAATTAAAGCTGCCTATAACCGCGCGTTTTATAAAATGGCGCGTGACACGGGAAAAGAAAGTTTTGTATCTTTAACTAAAGTTTATGCACGGTAGACAGTTGGTTGTTTCAAAACCCACCAACGCAAAGCAAGGGAACGTTAGCTGCAACAAATGCTACTGTCACGTCCTGAAATAGGTTGACCAAAAATCAACCATCATGAAGACAAAAAAGCTCGACAAGACTGTCGAAA
>OLKW01000021.1_pt1 | contig 17664 bp, 16 predicted proteins | sample 1604351 | NCBI WGS metagenome assembly OLKW01 (sample SAMEA104055714, study PRJEB20765) | soil metagenome | isolation source: soil
TTGAAACATTAAACCGGTGCGCCAACTTGCTGTTCAAAAAAGGTTCGAGCAAGGCGAAGTAATGTCCACCAATAAAAACAGTAAGCCTCAAATTGTTGAGGCTTTTGTTTTTTAAGAATATATTTTACCGGCTTCTAAACAAAACAGTAATTTTCTTTTAAAAAATAATAAGTATGGCTACAACTTCAGATATTTCAAAAGGCGCTTTTATCAGACTTGATAATGTATTATTAAAAGTACTGGAGTACGATCACATCACTCCGGGAAAAGGAAATACTATCTATTCGGTAAAATGCCGCAATGTAGAAACAGGAAAACAAAGTGAGGTTCGTTTTCGTTCGGGCGAAAAGATAGACTTGGTAAGAGTTGATGAAATTGATTTGCAATACATCTATGCTGAAAATGAATTTCTTGTTTGTATGAATCAAGAAACGTTTGAACAAATTCACATTCCAAAAATAATATTTGGCGAAGCAATTAAATATCTTCAGGAAGGAATGATACTTACTATTCGATTTGATGAGAATGAAAAACCTTTGAATGGCGATCTTCCAAAATTTGTTGAATTAACTGTAACCTATACGGAAGACGGTAATAAAGGTAAATTACTAAAGCCGGCAGATGTAGAAGGCGGTATCATCATACAAGTCCCCATATTTGTAACTATTGGCGACAAACTTAAAATCAACACCGAAACAAACGAATACATAGAGCGCGTGTAAAGTAAATCTAATTCGGTTTCTTATCTTTGTCAAAATTTATTTATGTCCAAAATAAAAATAGGTGTTTTACGCGAAGAAAAATCACCACCCGATATGCGCGTGCCGCTTACTCCGTTAATTTGCGCTGATTTATTGAAGCAATACCCTAATCTCGAAATTTATGTGCAACCCAGCCCTATTCGTTGCTATCATGACGAAGAGTACAGCGCTTTTGGTGTACCGTTAAAAGAAGATATTTCCGGTTGCGATATTTTAATGGGCGTGAAGGAAGTTCCTAATGAAAAATTGATTATCGGAAAAAAATATTTTTTCTTTTCGCATACAATAAAAAAACAACCGCACAATAAAAAACTCATGCTTGCTTTAATAAGCAAACAAATTGAGATGATAGATTATGAAACACTAACCGATAAAAACCACAACCGCATTATTGGTTTTGGTCGCTATGCAGGAGTAGTGGGAGCCTATAACGGAATTTTAGGTTACGGATTAAAGTATGATTTGTTTCGTTTAAAACCCGCCTATAAATGCAGAGACAGGGCAGAAATGGAAGAAGAATTAAAACGGGTTAAACTTCCCAATATAAAAATTGCATTAACAGGAGGAGGTAGAGTTGCTAATGGCGCAATCGAAACCTTATCTGCATTGCGCATCCGTAAAGTAACGGCAGATGAATTTTTAATGACTTCGTTCAGAGAACCTGTTTATTGTCAGCTAAACCCACGCGATTATGTGGAACGCTTAGACGACCATAATTTTGATTTGAATGATTTCTTTAAACACCCAGAGCATTTTGTAAGCAAGTTCGAGCCTTATACAAAAGAAACAGATTTATATATCTCGGCGCATTACTGGGACCCCCGTTCTCCTAAAATGTTTACTACCGAAGATATTAAAGCAAAAGATTTTCACGTAAGCGTTATTGCAGATATTACCTGCGATATTGATGGTTCTGTACCAACAACTATTCGTTCAAGTGCTATAAATGCGCCTTTTTATGGATATAATATGAAAAGTGATAAAGAAGATTTGCCGTTTACAAAAGATACCATTTGTGTTATGGCAGTAGATAATTTACCCTGCGAATTACCTCGTGATAGCAGCGATGATTTTGGCAAAGATTTAGCTGAACGTGTACTGCCTTACTTGTTGGGGTCAGATAATGATAAAGTAATTGAGCGCGCCACCATTTGCAAACAAGGTAAATTAATGCCTGCATTCGATTATCTTAAAGGGTACGCTTATTAACAAACGCTTGTCTGTTAAAGTTTTCTAATTAACAATTACAGGGCTGCTTATTGCCTAATTTTACTTTGATTTACTTTCATGCCTAAAATCTTTGCATTTATACTATTTCTTTTTGTTTTTCAAACAACGAAATTATTTTCGCAGAGCGATTCTATTATAAAACCCGTAAAAACACCAAAGTTGTGCGAAATAAAAATGCGCGACGGCTCCTCCTATAAAGGCCATATTGAACGACAAACTGATTCTATTATTTATTTAAAAAGCAGCGTGGGTGTTTTGGTTTTAATACCTAAACATTACGTTTCAAATATTGATTTTTTAAGCGGACATACCAGTCATGATACCATTGGCGGCGGTATGCACATTCATTCGCCGGGTATTGCCCAAAGTTATTATGTTACAAGCAGCAATGCTTTTTTGATGGAAAAGGGTAAGTTTTACGGAAGCTCAAGTTATCTGGCTTTTTACACTATAAATTATGCGTTGAGCCGAAATTTTTCGATGGGAATTTCTACTTTAATAATTGGTGCTCCCAGCGGATTCCATTTAAAAGGAAATTTTGAAATTGCACATAAAACATATATCGGCCTTGAAGGTACTGTTGGCAGCTTGTTTTATCTGAGCGCAAAACCCAGTTACGGTGTTGGCGGAACAGCAAAAATTACTTACGGTGATGAAAAAACTAATTATACTTTTTTTGCAGGGTATACGCAAACAGAATATTATACGATGCAGCGCGGAGGCAGAAGACGCAGAGGTCCGATAACCTATAATTACCACGATATTTCGGCTGTATTTGTTGGTTTTGCCTTTTCAACCCAATTATCAAACAAAGCAAGTTTTGTGGGCGAGTTTTATACTTTTCCGTCAGTTTCTGTCAGCACTTTATCGGCAGCCATCAGAACATCTGCCAAGCAAAAAACCTCGTGGGTATGGGGATTACAGTCTATAGGAAATTTTAGCGCAAACAGTACGCGTGCCTTTGTTTTATTTCCGTATTTTGGCTTTTCATTTAGAATGTAGCCACAAAAAACAAATTTGTATATTTATGGCTTAAATTTTGGGTATTTGCATTTTATGCGCAAGCTGATTTTCCTTTTTATAGCTTTCCTTACTTTGTCAACCGACATAGTAGAGTATCCGTATTTTCAAAAATTTGACCCCCAGGCTAAAGAAAGGTCTTATTACCTCTATAATTTTACTAAAAACTTTGAGTGGCCAAATAAGGAAGGTAATTTTATTATTACTGTTATTGGAGAAAATCAAGGACTGGTTGCCGAACTCACAAATTTGGCTAAAACAAGAATGGTGGGTTCTCAAAAAATTGAAATCCAAAATCATCCTTCAGTTACTGCTTTTGAAAAGGCTAATATAATTTTTATAACTCCCGATAAATCTCATTTATTAACAGAAGCTGTTGCCAAGTTTAAAGGTAAGGGCACCTTAATTGTTACTGAAAAAACCGGACTTATTAAAGTGGGAGCCGCCATCAACTTTGTTATTGAAGACAGTAAAACAAAATTTGAATTAAATAAAACGGCTGCCACAAAAGCAGGGCTTAATATTTCATCCAGCCTAGAAAAAATGGCAAAAAACGTTATTAACTGATGCGGGTAATAAAACATATAGCACTGTTTTGTTTACTGCTTTTAGCGGCCTTGCCGGGGCATGCCCAATACAAAAATGTTGAGAAGGCACTTGATTATTATAGGACTAAAAAGTTAGATTCTGCAAGGGTATTTATCGATTCGGCAACCGTTAATCAGCAAACAAGTAAGGATTATGAAACATGGATGCTGCGCGGATATATTTACAAAGATTTATATAAAACGAAGGAAACACACAATACTTCATCTCCTTACCGCGAAACCGCAGTACAAGCGCTTAAAATGGCTTTAGCGCTTGATACTATTAAAGGAAATCCTAAAAAAGCAAATATTTTACAATCCTTAAAATACCAGGCATCTACCTATCATAACGATATTGCTAAAACATTAGACACCCTTAACTACCTGCAATCAATTAAGAATGCCGGAAAATACAAAGAGCTGACTAAATTTTTAGACCCCGGGTTTAATGAAAAAAATTACGACTACGAGATTTATCTAATCATAGGTTCTATGTTTGAAAAAGAATACGAGAAAAACGATTCTAAAAATGCACTCGATTTAGCTAAAGTATATTTGTTTAAAGCCTACGAAATAAAAGACAGCACACTCTCTGTAAATAAAAATATTGGTTTCTTGTATTACAACCAGGCCGTTTCAATTATTAAGAAAATGGATTATGATATTCCGCTCGATCAGCTTCCGGTTTACCAAGATCAGTCAATAAAACTGGCCCAACAAGCTTTATCGTATTGCTTAAAAGGCCATAAAATAGATCCTAAAGACAAGGCTTTACTGGAAGCGCTTGCCGGAATTTATTATCTGTTAAACGATAATGAAAAACATAATTATTATAAAAAATTATTAGAGGAGTTAAATAAACAATAGTGGCGTTTAAATTTACAATAGGACGTAAAATTGGCACCGGCTTTGGTGTGGTAATACTATTTACGGTAATTGCTTTTATTTACACCAATGTAATTATTACTGAGAGTAAGAAAAAAACCGACCAGGTAGTACAGGTTGTAACACCCAGTGTAGCCGCCCTCGAAACATTTGAACTTAAACTGCAGCGCTCACAAATTTTAATTACTAAATGGTTTCATGTACAAAGCGCAGACGATGATCCCTTTAAAAAAGAATTGCGCGACCTTATTAAATTTCAATACAAAGATTTAAAGAAAGATATTGATACCGTTTCGGTTTATTGGACGGAGGTCGAAAAGGATGAAATGACAATGATATTTTCTTTAACGGATAAATTATTCAGGCATTATCAGGAAGAAATTATGGTAAAACTGAATTCATTTTCTTCTTATGATGATGCGGGAGTAAAATTCCCTGTGCAAATAGCCGTAGACGAAGTTGATGATCAGTTAAAAGTAATTTACGAACAGTTATACGGATTAATTGAGGCGCAAAAAACAAACGCACAGAATGTAACCGGTCAAATGTTCAAGTCGTTTAATTTATTACTGTTTGTTGTAAAATGGTTGGGAATTTTATTAGTGATTGGCGGATTGTTAACTGCAATTTTTACCGTACGCACAATTGTAAAACCTGTAGGAAAACTTAAAAATGTTTTGCAGGACATGAGTTACGGCCTTTTACCTAAAGACCGTATGAAATACCGTTCGGATGAAATAGGAGACATGAACGTTGCTTTGAACGGACTTGTAGAAGCCATGGAGCGTACCACCGAGTTTGCAAGACAAGTGGGTAGCGGAAATTTTGAATCATACTACAAACCACTTAGTGAGAAAGATAATTTAGGGCACGCCCTCTTAAAAATGCGTACTGATTTAGCTGAGAACGAGCGTGTGCTCGAACAAAAAGTTATTGAACGAACTGAAGAGGTTGTAAAAAAAACAGAAGAGGTTCAGCAAAAAAATAACGAGCTTGAAATTGTTTATAAGCACATTACAGATTCTATTCGGTATGCAAAACGATTGCAGCAAGCCATTCTTCCACCCGATACGGTGGTAAAAAATGCCTTTCCAAAATCGTTTGTGTTGTTTAAACCAAAAGATATTGTTAGCGGAGATTTTTATTGGATAGATAAAAGAGAAACAAAATCATACGTGGCTGCAGTTGATTGTACGGGCCATGGTGTACCGGGTGCATTTATGAGTATTGTGGGTTACAACTTGCTGCGCGAAATTGCAAACAATGCAGATAACAAACTTCCTCCTTCTGCTATTATGGATAAAATGAGTAAGGGAGTTGTAAAAACATTGCACGCTAAAGGCGGTGGAGAAGATTCTTCTCAGTTAACTAAAGACGGAATGGATATGAGTCTTTGCGCACTTGATTACGAAACACTCGAATTGCAATATTCCGGAGCGTTTAATCCGCTTTATTTAATTCGTGACGGAAACATTATACAATACAAAGCAGATAAATTCCCTATTGGTTATCGCGGAGAAGATGAAGTAAAACCATTTACAAACAACATTGTAAAATTGCAAAAAGGAGATACATTTTATATTTTCTCTGATGGATATGCAGATCAGTTTGGCGGACCTAAAGGAAAGAAATTTATGGCCGGTAATTTCCGCGAATTATTGTTACGATCTTCTAAACTTCCAATAGAAAAACAAAAAGAATTTTTGAACGAAACACTTGAAACCTGGCGCGGAGCGTTAGAGCAGGTAGATGATATTCTTGTTATTGGAGTAACTATTTAGTACCATTGATTCTCGTCAATTTACCACTTACATAATAGACGTTTTTTTAACATTTACATTTCTTACATTTACTAAAACTCTTTAGGTATGAAAAAAATATTTTTCTTTTTATGTCTCTGCTTTATATTTTCTACTCAATTCTCCCTCGCACAAACTCAAAAATACCATCGCGTAAAAATTGAAACCGGAAAAGACGGTTTAACTTTATTGGCAAGTAAAGGTGTAAGTATTGATCATGGCGAAAGTAAAATTGGACAATGGTTTATTGCCGAATTTTCTGATGATGAAGTAAAACTCATTAAACAAACCGGATTGCCTTATACAGTTCTCATTAACGACATCAGTTCATATTATGTTAATCGCAATAATTCAACCGCTAAAATTTCTTCTGCTACGGGAAATTGCAAGGGTTGTCCGAGTTATAATACTCCGGCAAATTTTGCATTGGGTACCATGGGCGGGTTTTACACCTATCCCGAATTGTTTACCATTCTCGATAGCATGGTGGCAAGGTATCCCAATTTAATAACCATAAAACAACCTATTGATACAGGGCATACTTTTGAAGGCAGGCAAATTTTTTATGTCAAAATTTCTGACAACCCCAATATTGCAGAGTCGGAACCGCAAATGCTTTACACTTCTTTGCATCATGCGCGTGAACCCGAATCGCTTACACAACTTATTTATTACATGTGGTATTTGTTAGAAAATTACAATACCAATCCTGAAATAAAATATTTGGTAAATAATCTTGAAATGTATTTTGTTCCCTGCGTAAACCCCGATGGGTATATTTATAATCACACTACAAACCCAAATGGCGGCGGCATGTGGCGTAAAAACAGACGTAATAATTTAGACGGAACTTATGGTGTTGACTTAAATCGTAATTACGGATATAACTGGGGTTATGATAACGTAGGTTCATCACCAACAACAAACCAAGATAATTATCGCGGACCCTCTGCTTTTTCTGAACCCGAAACACAAATGGTGAAAAATTTCTGTAACACGCATACATTTCAAATGGCAATCAATAATCACACATTCGCTAATGTTTTGGTTCAACCGTATGGATATACGGGTACTGCGTATACTCCCGATTCGCTTTTGTTTACCGATTTTGGAATGCGATTAACCTATTGCGATGGGTTTACCTATGGTTCTGCTCTGCAAACGGTAGGATACGTTGCAAATGGTATTAGTGATGATTGGATGTATGGAGAGCAGGTATCTAAACCAAAAATTTATTCAATGACGCCCGAAGCAGGTTCTACCGATGATGGTTTTTGGCCGGCGCAAGCAAATATTACCAAAATAGCAGAAAATACCTTAAATCAAAATATTTACGCCGCCCGTTTGGTTAGTACTTATGCAGAGGTGAAAGATGCCAGTGGTCCTTTCATTCAGCAAAACGGATACGTAGTTTATACTATTGAACGGCTTGGATTGCAGTCAGGAACTTTTAGCGTTTCTATAACTCCAATCGGCAGTAATTTTCAAACTGTAGGTGGGGGAAATTCACATTTAGGAATGACAGAACTACAAAGCATAAAAGATTCTATCGGGTTTACTTTGGTAAGCGGATTAACCCCCGGTACCGTTGTTAAATTTTTACTGAATGTAAATAATGGCTCATATACATCAAGCGATACCATTACGCGTGTATATGGAATACCTGTTACCGTATTTACTGATAATTGCAGTACATTAACTCAATGGACAGGCACTTGGGGAAATTCAACCACGCAGTATGTTTCTCCGGCAAAAAGCATAACTGATAGTCCGGTTGGAAATTACGCTACAAGTTCTAATACAAAAACCACAACTGTTTCAACTATTAATTTAACAACAGCAGTTGCAGCTTATTTAGAATATTATGCCCGTTGGGAAATAGAAAAAAATTATGATTACGCCGAAGTACAGGTAACTACCAATGGCACTGTGTTTACTCCGTTGTGTGCAAAATATACGCATGACGGAAATTCAAACCAGGATAATAGCAAACCTTTATACGATGGCTTTCAGCGCAAATGGGTGAAAGAAAGTATTGATTTATCGGCATACTTAGGCCAGAACATTAAATTACGTTTCAACATGGTTGCCGATGGCGGTGTTGAATACGATGGTTTTTATTTTGATGATATAACAGTAAAGATTGTCAATACCGCCGGTATCGGTATAAACCAAACTACCACTCAGGAAAACGAATTGCAGCTTTACCCTAATCCTAACAATGGTTCTTTTGTTGTTTCATTTATTGGCTCCGCTCCATCAAGTTCTGCAATAACCGTGACAAATGTTTTAGGAGAAACTGTTTTAACACAAAGCAATTTAAAAATGACTAACGAAATTAATTTACAAGGGATATCTAAAGGAACTTATTTTATAAAAGTGCAAACTCCGGGTAAAACATATATCCGAAAAATACTTATCAGTAACTAAAACGCTAAAATTTATTTTTAGCGGCTAATTTTTCTTTCAACCAAATAAGCGCTTCTTCTTTGTTGCCAAACATTTTTGTAGGAACGGCCGGTTTGTGAAAATTAAGGTAAAAATTGCCCATTAATCTTACTGATAACGATTTTATTACGAGGGCTTCAGCAATTCTTCCTTCAGGAATGTTGGAAGAAGCGTATTTTCTTGCCTTTTCGGTAGCCGTAGTTCTGAGTCCGGTAACAGCTAAAACAACATTTGGTTTTCCTTTATGAAAAGAATAGGCTATTTCCCGTTGTTTTTTTACATCTTCTAAATTTAATTCAAAATCATCGGCAAGTGTAACAATCAACAAACCATTTCCATCATATTCAAAAATTCCCTGAGGCGTTTCAATTTTTTGCATAAGTCATAAAAATACATATTTCAATTAAATCAACCGACCTTTTTTTTATTTTTTACCACTTATTGCAAAAAACCTACCACTTACCAAATGGCGCTGTAAGTTTTGGTGTTTCTGTGCAACTATTTCTTTTTGTTATCGTCTAATATATAACAGACGTTATTTAGATATACAGATTATTAACCTTTAAAAAATAAAACTATGGAAACACTAACAATTCAGGTTTTAAAAACAGCGGGCCGTTGGTTCGTTATCCTGGTACTGCTTACGCAGCCTGCCTTTTCGCAAGAAGCTTTTGCTTCAGCAAGCGACAATACTATTTGGCACAATGCACTTTTTCTTTTCAGCATTTGCTTTTTTGTTGCCGGCTTCATCTTTATGTTTATGGTTAAAGTCCGCGAAGAAAAAAAACACCGTCGCCATACCAGAAGATTGAGTCATCGCCACCACTAAACTGTATTCCCCCTCCCCTTTGAGGGAGGTCGGGTGGGGGCGTGGTCGCGTAAAGCTTTTGTGCTTATCTTTAGCGCATGAACTATAAAAACTTGCAAAATCACATGCAGCGTATTGCCGATGTAGTTTACGCGGCCTCTATATTAAGTTGGGATCAGGAAACTTATATGCCCGCAGGAGCAGCAGATTTCAGAGCAGGACAGTTATCAACCCTTATGGGTATTTCGCACGAAATGTTTACGAATGAAAAAACAGAAACGCTTTTACTTGAACTGAAAAAAAACAAAGAACTAAATACTATTCAGAAAAAAAATATTGAACTGCTTGATGAGGATTATACCAGACAAAAAAAATATTCTACTGAGTTTGTCGAGCAAATGAGTCATGCTGTATCTGCCTCTTTCAACGCCTGGCAGCAAGCCAAAAAAGAAAATAATTACAAACTTTTTGCGCCTCATCTTCAAAAATTAATTGAATTCAAAAAACGTGAGTGCGATATTTTAGGTTATGAAGTGCACCCCTATAACGCCTTATTAGACCTACATGAAAGAAAAGCTACAGTTGCAGAATTAGATGTTTTGTTTGCTGATGTAAGAAAACAATTGGTTCCGTTTGTAAAACAAATATTCGCCGCAAAACAAGTTGAGAATAAATTTTTTTTTCAGCATTACGATAAAGACAAGCAATGGAATTTTGGTTTAGACTTGTTAAAACAAATGGGCTTTGATTTTAATCGCGGCCGTCAGGATATTTCTTCGCATCCTTTTACTACTTCTTTAAGTCAGGATGATGTGCGCGTAACAACCCGCATAAGCGAAAAGGATTTTTCTGAAATGATATGGAGTTGCATACACGAGGGCGGACACGCGCTTTACGAGCAGGGATTATCTGATGAGCAATACGGAATGCCAATGGGCGAAGCTGTTTCATTAGGCATACACGAATCGCAATCGCGCCTATGGGAAAATAATGTTGGGCGTAGTTTAGCTTACTGGAAAGGGAATATAAAACTTGCTCAACAATATTTTCCTGAGCAATTAAAAAATGTGACAGCTGAAGATTTTTTTAAAGGAATGAATAGAGTAGAGCCTTCTTTAATAAGAACTAATGCCGATGAGCTTACGTATCATTTTCATATCATGATTCGTTACGAAATAGAAAAAGCAATTTTTGAAGATAAATTAAAAGTAGATGAGTTACCCGAATACTGGAATGCCAAGTACAAAGAATATTTAGGTATTGAATCCAAAGATTTTTCTCACGGAATTTTACAGGACATACATTGGAGTCATGGTTCGTTTGGTTATTTTCCAACCTATTCTTTAGGGAGTTTTTATGCAGCCCAGTTTTTTGAGCAGGCAAAAAAAGATATTCCGAATTTAGTTAAACAGGTAGAGGAAGGTAATTTTAAAGAGCTGTTAAGCTGGCTCCGTAAAAACATACATGTTCATGGTAAATACTATACGGCACAAGAACTTTGCGAGCGTATTACCGGCGAGAAATTAAATTTTAGCCACTTTATGAGCTACGCAAAAAATAAATTTGGTACAATTTATGATTTAAAGTAATCTTGTAAAAAACAAACACAACAATGAAAAGAACAATCACATTAGTAACTTTTGCATTATTGACTTGCGGAAGTTTATCGGCTCAGGAAAAAGAAAAAAAAGTTGTCCTTAAAGAAGAGGCGACAAAAAAGGAAATTAAATACCGTTTGGTTATAGAATTTATAAGCAAAGGCGGCGGCATTGATATAACTATCATGGAGAATATTGAAAATTTTATAAAAAACCAGCCTAAAAAACCTGTTTATGAAATTTACCAGCGCGGCAGAGAAGGAGAAAGAAGCTATTGTCTTCAATTAAAAGAATTATCTAAATCTGAACAAAAAACTTTTGTGGAAGAAATTAATAAACTCGTAACCAAAAAAGATATGGTTTTTGTAAAAGAACATCATACAGAATCCTTTGCGAACCATAAAAAATTAAAATAACCTATCAATTTCCTGTTTATTTTTAAACAGGTTTAGTCATTTTGTGAATTAATCGGCTTCAAACAGGAGCCGATTTTTTTTATCTTTGCGCCCTTAACAAAAACTATAAAGCATGAACGAGTTTGGAATTAAACCCAAAGATCAGAATTTAAAATCTATAGGATTAGGCAATATAGAAGCCGCTTACTGGAACCTTCATCCCTCAGAATTAGTAGAAGAAACAATTATTCGCGGAGAAGGCGTTTTAACAGATACCGGGGCACTTGCAGTTGATACAGGAGAGTTTACAGGACGATCACCCAAAGATAAGTTTGTAGTTTATGATGATAACACCAAAGACAGTGTTTGGTGGGGCGATGTAAACAACCGCTTTGAACCCGCTAAGTTTGATGCTTTACAAAACCGTATGCTTGCCTATTTAGGTGGAAAAGAAGTGTATGTTAGAGATGCATATGCCTGTGCCGACCCGGCTTACCGTATTAATATACGTGTAGTAAATGAAAACCCATGGTGTAATTTGTTTTCTTATAATCTGTTTTTACGACCTACTCATGATGAATTATTGAACTTTAAACATGAGTGGCTTATATTGAACGCGCCGGGCTTTAGGGCAGATCCAAAAATAGACGGAACTCGTCAGCATAACTTTGCTATGATTAATTTTACTAAAAAGGTAATTTTAATTGGAGGAACGGCTTATACCGGCGAAATCAAAAAATCGATTTTCACAGTACTAAATTATATTTTACCCCACGAAAAGAAAGTCCTTTCCATGCATTGCTCAGCAAACATTGGTAAAGCAAACGACACAGCTATTTTCTTTGGATTATCCGGTACAGGTAAAACCACCCTTTCTGCAGACCCAAATCGTAAATTAATTGGTGATGACGAGCATGGCTGGAGTGATAAATCAGTGTTTAACTTTGAGGGCGGTTGTTATGCTAAGTGCGTTGATTTATCAGCCGAAAAAGAGCCGCAGATTTTTAGTGCTATTAAGTTTGGTTCATTATTGGAAAACATTAATTTTTATGATGGAACTACCACCGTTGATTATACAAATATTGCAAAAACAGAAAATACACGCGTAAGTTATCCTGCAAATTACATTGATAACGCAGTTACCCCTGCAGTTGGAGAACTTCCGAAAAATATTTTCTTTTTAACCTGTGATGCGTACGGAATTTTACCTCCCATCTCTAAATTAACAAATGAGCAGGCAATGTATCACTTCATTAGCGGCTACACAGCTAAAGTTGCCGGCACAGAAATGGGTATCACAGAGCCAACGTTAACTTTCTCAGCCTGCTTTGGTAAAGCTTTTTTACCCTTGCATCCTGCAAAATACGCCACTTTATTGGGCGAAAAATTAAAGAAGCATAAAGTAAATGTTTGGTTGCTTAACACAGGCTGGGTTGGAGGCCGTTATGGTGTTGGTTCTCGCATCAAATTATCTTATACACGAGCTTTAATAAATGCAGCCTTAAATGGTGATTTAGAGAAAGTTGAGTACGGACAAACCCCTTATTTCAAGCTTAATTTCCCGAAAGAATGCGCAGGTGTTCCATCAGAGATTTTAGAGCCAAGGAATTCATGGAAAGACAAAGCTGATTTCGACAAAACAGCTCAAAATTTGGCTGCTTCTTTCGTTAAAAACTTCGAGCAATACGCAAGTGGAACAGGTGCCGATATTCTGGCAGCTGCCCCGCTTTTAGCCGTTACAGCTTAATTTTGGCTTTATCTTCTGAATTTCTGTCTGAAAAACCCTACTTCTTGTTCATTAAAAAATTCGACTAACAGGCCATTTATTTTTTGCTATAAACAAAAAAGAATTATCTTTGCACCCCCTTATAGGGCTAAAAACAATTATACAGTGAATCCGATCAGTTACAAAACAGAGTTTACCCACGAGGCAGCAGCCGATAAAAAATGGTATTTGGTAGATGCCGAAAACCAAATTGTGGGTCGTTTGGCATCAAGAGTTGCCTACATTTTAAGAGGTAAAAACAAGCCTTCTTATACACCCCACAGCGATTGCGGTGATAACGTAATTATTATCAATGCCGATAAAGTGCGTTTTACAGGTAAAAAAACCGAGCAAAAAGAATACAAACGTTACACAGGGTATCCGGGCGGACAACGTATTGCAACTCCAAAAGAGTTATACCAACGCAAACCAACCGAAATTTTAACTTTGGCTATACACGGTATGCTTCCTAAGCACCGTTTAGGTCGTACCATCAACACAAACGTGTTTATTTATGCAGGTACTGAACATAAGCACGAAGCACAACAGCCAATTAAATTAGACATCAACACCATTATCGCTTAATATATAAATGGAAAAAATCACTACATCAGGAAGAAGGAAAACATCGGTAGCCCGCGTGTTCCTTACTAAGGGAAAAGGCGCTATTACCATTAATGGTCGCGACTTTAAAGAATATTTTGCTATTGGTACTTTGCAATACTATGTAGAGCAAGCATTAAACATGGCCAACTTACGCAATGAATATGATGTTATTGTCAATGTTCATGGTGGCGGTACAACCGGACAAGCACAGGCTATTCGTTTAGCTATTGCAAAAGCCTTAGTTGAAACCAATGTAGAACTTCGTGTAACTTTTAAACCGGAAAAACTTTTAACTCGCGATAACCGCATGGTTGAGCGTAAGAAATTTGGTCGTTCTAAAGCGCGTCGTCGTTTCCAATTCAGCAAACGTTAATCATTTATCAATAAAAACCATGTCGAGAACCTCGTTCAATGAATTATTAGAAGTAGGAGCACACTTTGGCCATATGCGCAGCAAATGGAACCCTGCTATGGCACCTTACATTTTTGCCGAAAAAAACGGAATTCATATTATAGATTTGAATAAAACCGTTCTAAAAATTGAAGAAGCCGCAAACGCGCTTAAGCAAATTGCACGTTCAGGTAAAAAAATTCTTTTTGTAGCAACAAAAAAACAAGCTAAAGAAATTGTAGCCGAAAGAGTAAAAGCGGTTGCGATGCCTTATGTTACCGAGCGTTGGCCCGGTGGTATGCTTACCAACTTTGCAACTATTCGCAAAACTATTCGCAGAATGGCACAGATTGATAAAATGACCAAAGATGGTACTTTTACCAATATCTCTAAAAAAGAGCGTTTAAGTATTTCTCGCGAACGCGCTAAATTGGAAACTCTTTTTGGTTCTATTGCCGATTTATCTCGTCTTCCGGCAGCTATTTTTATAGTTGACGTAAGCAAAGAACACATTGCCGTTGCAGAAGCAAAACGTTTAAATATACCAACTTTTGCTATCGTTGATACCAACTCAAATCCTAACGTAGTTGATTACCCTATTCCTGCTAATGATGATGCCTCTACTTCAATTGCCTATATCATTGATGTAATTTGTAAATCTGTTGCTGAAGGTCTTTCTGATCGTAAAATGGATAAAGATGCTCAGGCAGCTGAAGAAAACGAAGAAAAGGATTCACATGGTGAGGCAGAAGAGTTAGCATTAAGTTCTGTTAAAGTAAAAGACAGCTTATTGAAAGAAGCAGACGGAGCAGCACCTAAAAAACCGGGCGCTCGTAAAAGAACTGTAGTAAAAAAGTAATTACTGAATTGTATAATTATTGAATTTTTAATTTCAAAAAAATACAAATCAATAAATTAACAAGACTTCAAATAAATAACTCGAAAATTGGAACAGAAAATGGCAATTACAGCCGCAGATGTAAATAAATTACGTCAGCAAACAGGCGCAGGCATGATGGACTGCAAAAAAGCATTAGAAGAAGCTCAAGGTGATTTTGAAGCTGCAATTGACTTTCTCCGTAAAAAGGGACAAAAAGTAGCGGCGAATCGTCAGGATAGAGATGCTAAAGAAGGTTTGGCTATCGCAGGAGTTAGTGCAGACGGAAAACGTGGTACATTGGTAGTAGTAGCTTGCGAAACAGATTTCGTTGCTATTAATGCAGATTTTACTGCTTTTGCAAATACTGTTTCTAAAATTTCTTTGGATAAAAAGCCTGCTTCTATTGAAGCTTTAAGTGCTCTTCCTTATAACAACGAGATTACTGTAAATGATAAATTCATTGAGCAGATTGGAAAAATAGGAGAGAAGATTGAATTAAAATATTACGAAGCTATTGAAGCTGTTCAGGTTGTTGCTTATAACCACCCGGGTAATAAAATTGCTTGTATTGTTGGTTTCAACAAACCGGTAAGCGAAGAAGTTTCTAAAAACATTGCAATGCAGGTTGCTGCAATGGCTCCTGTTGCTTTAGATAAAGACTCTGTTGACGCTAAAACATTAGAGCGTGAGCTAGATGTTGCCCGTGAGCAAATACGTGCAGAAGGCAAGCCCGAAGATATGATTGAAAAAATTGCTCAGGGAAAAATCAATAAATTTTACAAAGAATCTACTTTATTAAACCAGGAGTTTATTAAGGATAATAAAAAAGATATACGCGCATACTTACAAAGCGTAGAAAAAGATTTAACTGTTACTGCATTTAAGCGTTTTCAGTTAGGTTAAGTTTATTTAAGATTAATACTAAAAAATCCGTTCCAAAAGAGCGGGTTTTTTTTATGATTTTTTCGGAATTTAAGTTATTGAACTAGTAATTTTTTAGTAACGACTTTACCGTCTCCATTTATTTTTATCAGATACATTCCTTTAAGTGATTGCGATAAATCTATTTCGCCTGATTTGTTTACGTTTGAGTTTGAATAGATTTTTTTTCCTTCTACATTATAAATTTCTATTGAATCTACGTGGTAATCAAAGTCTAAATTAAATTTTCCGATAGTAGGATTTGGATAAAGTGATATTAATTGATTGTTAGCAGTCTTGAACTCTGAAATACCTACACCATAACTGCCGCAATTAAGTAGTACGGATAAGTCTGTCCCATTTGCAGTTGACAAATCAGTTCTACCATCGTTGTTAAAATCACCACTTATAATTGATCTTGGATTTCCTCCTGTATTGAAACTTGTAACAACTCCAAAATTTCCGGTACCATCTCCTAATAGCACACTTGCGTTATGTGAAGTATAATTAGCCGTTGCTATATCCCAAAAACCATCTCCGTTAAAATCCCCGTTAATAATTGAATTTGGAACATTACTTACACTGTAATTTGTTGCGGATGCAAAACTACCATTACCTAACCCTAAGAGTATTGAAACATTGTTAGAATTAGTATTAGTAACAGCTAAATCAATATTTCCATCGCCGTTAAAATCAACACTGATAATTGATGACGGACCGGCACCAACTGCAAAACTTGTTGCCGGAACAAAATTACCTGTTCCGGTTCCTAATAATATAGAAATATCGTTTGAAACAGAATTTGCTGTAGCTATATCTGTTTTTCCATCGCCATTAAAATCGGCGCTGCTAATTGCCATTGGATTTGATCCTACATGAAAATTAGCTTGTCCGTTGAAAGATCCGCTTCCGTTTCCAAAAGTTAATGTAACGTTATTCGAAGTAGGATTAGCGGATGCTAAATCTACTTTTCCGTCACCATTAAAATCTGCGCATGTTAAAGCAACACAATTTACACCAATTAGTGCGTAACGTGAAGTGAAATTACCGGCTCCATCTCCGGTAAGTATTGATGCATTGTTTGAATTGCCACTGCCGTTGCTACCATTTGCGGTTGCAAAATCCGCTTTCCCATCGTTATTAAAATCTCCACTAATAATGGAAGAAGGGGTCGCGCTTCCTAAATTTACAACTGTTGTAAAACTAAAAGATCCGGCGCTAGCACCTTGAAAAATACTAACGGTGTTGTTCCAACCATTAGCTGTAACTAAATCTAATAATCCATCGCTATTTATATCTGCGCTTGCAATTGATAAGGGTGAATTGTTGCTACAATAGTAATTTTTTCCTGTTGTTATAAAACTACCCAAACCATCGCCAATTAAAAGAGTGATATTGGAAGTATTAGGGTTAGAAGTAACTAAATCTTTTTTTCCGTCCCCGTTAAAATCTGCACTAACTAACGCTGTGCACGAAGACTCACATTTAAAAGAAACTGCAGAGGCAAAATTTCCCATGCCAGTACCCAATAAAACAGAAACATCGCTTGAATTATTTGCTGTTGATAAAT
>OLKW01000066.1_pt1 | contig 16803 bp, 15 predicted proteins | sample 1604351 | NCBI WGS metagenome assembly OLKW01 (sample SAMEA104055714, study PRJEB20765) | soil metagenome | isolation source: soil
AATACCAAAGAGGAAACGTAAGGCATAAACCTTTCGGCAGAAGTATTCATGTAAATACTTTTTATGTATCCCAATTTTTTAAGCAGAAACGTGTTTAACAAAGGCAAAATCACCGAAAAAATAAATACAGCTGCCAACAGAAATATTTTTTTTGCCGGGCTCATGAAATAAGAAAAATAATTTTGTGTAAACACAAAAAAGGAAGTCAGCCAGGTTAACATAAAAACGGGATGCAACAGGTACGATAAAAAAACTGCTACAGCCCTCATTGTATATTTTCTTTTTTAGAAGTATAAAACAAAAGGGTAGAAATCATTCCTAAGCCAAAAGGAATTGCTGCATAAAACTTTAATTCAGGGTGGCCAAAAAATTCGCAGCACATCCAATAGGCATTGGCGCTTATCCAGAACGAAACTGCCAGGTTAATATAAAAATCTTTTGTTTGTCGCGATTTACTTGTAAGAAAAAGAGCTACCGAAACTGTTGGCACAATCATTATCATCCCCATTATTTTCCATTCCATCATCCAACAGGTATCTTTTAACAACCACAAGGGTATGTGCAAATTTTCGAAGTGCCGTAATGAATATTTACTTTCTCTCATCAGCAGAAAAATAAATCAGAAACCGTAAAACAAGCAAAGACCAGACTGGCAATTCCGTTAGTTGTGCCAAAAGCAAGATTTACTTTGCTTAAATCTGTAGGCTTCACTAAGCGGTGTTGGTAAACTAAAAGAAAAACAAATACACCTGCCCCTATCCAATATAAAAATCCAAAATGACCCGCTATTCCCGCCGCAATTAATAAAGCCGTTGTACTAAAATGCAATACCTCTGATAATTTTAATGCACTTTTTAATCCTAAACGCGCAGGTATAGAATGCAGGTTTTGTGTTTTATCAAAATCGGCATCGGGCAATGCGTAAATTATATCAAAACCACTAACCCAGGTTAATACCGTAAAAGAAAATAAAATTGGAAGTAAATTAAATTTTCCGGTAACAGCTAAGTAGGCTCCTATTGGCGCAAGGCTTAACCCAATACCCAAAATAATGTGGCATAATGCCGTAAAGCGCTTGGTGAAGCTATATCCTAATACAACAACTAAAGCAACAGGCGATAAATAAAAACAAATTGGATTGATAAACCAGGTTGTAACAACAAAAGCCGTTGCAGAAATAATTGTAAACAACAAAGCAGAAGAAGAATTAATTATACCCGCAGGAATTTCGCGGCTTTTTGTGCGTGGATTAAGTGCATCGAATTTTCTGTCAATAAAACGATTAAATGCCATCGCTGCGCTACGGGCAAATACCATACACAAAACCATGTAAAAAAAAATATGTGAATCAAAAAAACGTTCTTTCTTAACAGCCAATAAAAAACCAATGACAGCAAATGGCAAAGCAAAAATGGTATGACTGAATTTAATAAGAGATAAATATTGTTTGATTTTACTCATCTGCTAAATCAGGCTTTATTTAAATAAATTAAAATCAAAACATAAAGTACCGGCGCGGAACAAAGAACGAGCGAAATAATAGAAGGGTGTCTCCATTTTGTTGGCACCGAATAATGTGTGCGAATTGAAATAATAATAATGGCAATGACCGATCCAAGAATAGAACACATCATTCCGTAAAGAAGCAGAGAGGTGAAAAAACAAGAAAGCACAGCAAATAATCCCAGTACAAATGCTATGCGAGTAAATAATTTAGTGTATTCTCTTATTCCCATATTATTTATTACAATTTTAGTTCCTATAGCTATCGGAATGATAATTTATTAATTGAGGGGTACGCGTTAATTCACCCACGCAATTTCCTACATCATTTAAATTTACAAGATTAATTTCCTCCAATTTATTTATTAAATTTTTACTGTAAGGTACGCTTGTCTTAATATAATTATCGGTAAACCCGGTAATGAAACCATTTTTATTTTCTGATTCAAATAAAACTTTTCGTGTTGAACCTATATGTTGATTATAAAAATTACGTTGCTTTTTCTCCGATAAAATACGAAGCATTTTGTTGCGCTCTTTTCTTACAGAAACAGGAACAATTTCTTTTAATTCAACAGCATCGGTATTGGGTCTTTCTGAGTACGTAAACACATGCAAATACGAAATAGCCAATTCTTTTATAAAATTATAAGTTTCTAAAAAATTCTGTTCCGTTTCCCCTGGAAAACCAACTATCACATCAACTCCTATGCAGGCATGAGGCATTATTTTTTTGATAGCACGTACTCTATCAACATATAAATCTTTTAAATAGCGGCGGCGCATTAAGTTCAATATTTTATTGCTGCCACTTTGCAATGGTATATGAAAATGAGGAACGAATTTTTTTGATTGAGCTACAAATTCAATAATTTCATCTTTCAATAAATTTGGCTCGATAGATGAAATCCGAAAACGTTCAATGCCTTCAACTTCATCTAAAGCCTGAACTAAGTCAAAAAAAGTTTCTTGTTTTTTTCCTTGTCTTTTTATTGTAGTCTCAAATGCTGAAACATCCCGATAGTTATCGGGATCAGCACTAATTCCAAAATCTCCAATATTTACACCGGTAAGAACAATTTCTTTTATGCCTTGTTGCGCAATTTCGATGGCTTGCTTCACAACATTTTCGATAGTATCGCTGCGGCTTTTTCCTCTTGCTAAAGGAATTGTACAATAAGAACAAGTATAATCGCAACCATCCTGCACTTTTAAGAAGGAACGGGTTCTATCTCCGGCCGAATAAGAAGAAATAAAATCAAGTGTTTGTTCAATTTCACAGCTATGTACTTCTGCTACATTACTCTTAGAGAAATTTGCAACATGATTTACAAGGTTAAATTTTTCTTTAGAGCCTAATACCAAATCAACACCTTCCATTTGCGCAATTTCATTCGCTTTTAATTGGGCATAGCAACCTATAATAGCAACCACCGATTGCGGAGCAGTTTTTTTTACATTGCGAATTAACTGGCGGCATTCCTTATCGGCATTCTCTGTGACAGAACAAGTATTAAGCACGTAAACATCGGCAAGTTCAGAGAAATCTACTTTGGTATATCCATCTTTTTCAAAACTGCGTGCAATAGATGAAGTTTCTGCAAAATTTAATTTACAGCCAAGTGTGTGAAAAGCTACTGTTTTAGGAATAAAAGTCACAGGGGCAAAAATACGGAAAAGCGGTTCTAAAAAAAATAAAAATAGCTCCGTATTTAAGCCTTATTAGTGCCTTTTTTCAACTCAATAAAAGTTATTTCGGGCCAAATACCTACCCTACCCTTAAAAAAAGATACTTTTTCTCTTCCAACGCAACCTAAGCCGCGGTTTACATACAAATATTGGCTTTGGTGCCTGTATAATCCTGCCCATTGCGGATAAACATATTGCACCGGGCTCCATTTAAACCCCGGTATTTCTATGCCGAACTGAAAACCGTGGGTATGTCCGCTCAATGTTAAATCAACATCGCTGTATTTTTGTTTTACTTCTTTTCCCCAATGAGATGGATCGTGTGAAAGAAGAATTTTAAAATTATATTCCTCTGTTCCTTTATGAGCCAAATTCATTTTTCCGTACCTTTTAAAATGCAGGTTACCGCCCCAATTCTCCACACCCAACAAAGCAATTTTTTGATTGTCTTTTTCAAGTACCACATGTTCATTAAGCAATAGTTTCCATCCTGCAGCCGCGTGTACTTTTTTTAATTCTTCTAAGTTTTCGTGTTTACTCTCTTTACTTGGCCATTCCAAATAATCTCCATAATCGTGATTACCTAAAATTGAATAAACACCCATTGGGGCTTTCAGTTTTTGATAAACAGATAAATAACCATCGGTTTCTCTTACGTTATCATTTATCAAATCTCCTGTAAAAAAAATTATATCGGGGTTAAGCTCCATTACCTTATCAAATGCAAAGGAAAGATGCGAAGTATCATCGGCAAAACTACCTGTATGTATGTCTGATATCTGAACAATTTTTAACCCATCAAAAGCATCGGGCAGATTAGGGAATTTTAAGTTTACCGTATGCGTTTTATACTTGAAAACACCACGCACAACGCCATAAAACAAAGTCATAAACGGAATAGCAAAAAAGGCACCCGATGTATAAGCCAAAAATTTTAGTCGAGAAATCCCTTCCCTTTTTTCGGGATGACTGAATGTTGTAAGAAACTGAAAACCCCATCTGAAAAGGCGTAAAACATCATCCACCAATAAAAACAGACAACCAATTAATTTTGAAACGAATAAAATGAACAAGATAGAGGCTAAATAGGCTCTTAAAAACTGCGACCAGTTTTGCATGGGGTAAAACATAGAAATACTAAGGCCTGCAATTGTTAAGCAAGAAATTACCCAATATATAATTTGAATTGTAACTTTACGCTGTGGTTGAAAATCTCTTATAATGGTTTGTACACCCGTAAAGAAATAAAATTCAATGCCAATTACAATGAGAGGTAAAATAAATCTGAACCACATAATTCTTTTTCTTAGTTTGTTTACTGCTGTTAACCTGTGTGCAATAAACGGTTACAAAATTACATTAAAAAGTAATCTGAAAAACCATACCGCATATTTATACTATCAATACGGCGAAAATCAGTATCCGGTAGATACGATGGCGACAAACGAAGGCGGAGAGGGTATTTTTATCGGAGAACAAAAAATTACAGGAGGTATTTTTTTAATTTATTTAACACCTGATAAGGCTTTGGAGTTTTTATTGGTCGATTCTTTTGCCTTTACAATATATACAGATACAAGTGATATTTTAGGGAAAACAAGTTTTGAAGGCAGCAGAGAGAACAGCATTTATTACGATTTTTTAAAGAAGGTTAAGTTTAATGAGTTTCAGTCCGACGCTTTAGTTCGAAAACTGAAAGCGGGAGCTGTTCCAGCCGATTCTGTTTCATTATTAAAAAAATTTATTTCTATGTATGATGAGCAGAATCTGGACTTCAAAAAACTGTGCATTGAAAAAAACAGGGGTACCTTTGTCGCTACATTACTAAATGTGAGCACACCGGTTAAATTGCCTCCGGGGATAATGGGAGATGCCCAAAAAAAATGGATGAAGAATCATTTTTTTGATCATGTAAATTTTTCAGATGAACGATTGGCCTTCTCTCCGGTTTTATTTAATTTATATCGTGAGTACATCAACACGTATATTTATCATACCGGAGATTCCATTATTGTTGCTTGCGATACCATTTTAAAGAAAGCAAGCACCGGAAGAGAAAATTTTAAATGGAGCCTGTATTTTTTAAGCTCTTCGTTTGAACGATCCGCTGTGCCCGGACAAGACAAAGTATTTGTGCATTTGGTAGAACAATATTATTCGAAATATAAAACATGGTGGATGAGCAAGCAACAACTCATTACTATGCAAAGGCGAAGCGATGTTTTAAAGAATTTATTTATTGGAAGTGTTTGTCCGGATTTTACTGCTATTGACAGTTCGGACAAAAATGTAAACTTGCATTCAAAAATAAATAAGCTGACCGTTTTATTCTTCTGGAGTTACGATTGCGAACACTGTTTGGAAGAAACACCCAAACTTAGCGCTTGGATAAAAAAACATCCCGAAATAAATTTAATTACCGCCTGTGCCACACCCGATGAAGACAAATGGAAAGAAAAATTAAAGGAATTTAAAATACCCGGTACACATGTTATTGACCCCGAATTAAAAGCCAATTATGTTTATATCTATAATATTTTTTCTACACCGGAAATATTTGTGATTGACAAAAATAAAAAAATACTGGCTAAATATTTAAGTGACACGAAAGAGTTGGAAGAATTTCTGAAAACACTGAAATAATACAAAGTCTCCACCGCTAAGACGCGGAGGCGCGAAGAAAAAATAAAATGAAAAAATTAGTTATCCTGCTTTTGTTTTCGGTTAATGTGTTTTCTCAGCTTAAACCACAGACCGATTTTTCTGTTATCATACAAGAAACAACCATCAATAAAATTTTACAGACCCTCGATTCTGTTAATGGCAGTAACGATTACGAAGTGCTTTTTATTAAAGGAAAATATCGTTGGACGGCAAAAAATTTTAAAATAAATATTCGTCCGGACAGTTCTCAATTTGTTTGCGACATAAAAGCTGTAGTAGGTCCGTTTACGCATAAAACGCAGGTTTCAGGTCATGTAAAAATAAGTTACAACAAAGCAACTAATCAAATTCAAATAAAAGTGGTTCATGCAATTTTTGAATTATTCACTTTGGTATTGGGACAAAAAATACACATAAAAGATATTGATTTAGCTGATAATTTTAAAGAGCCTTTTAATTTTGAAGGCCCGCGAAGTATTTCAACCGATTTGGATTTTACCATGCCCGACGGGAAGATTAAAAAAATTTACATGCAGCCCACCAGTTGCGATTTGGAATTAAAATGGAAAGAAATAATTGCCAATTTTGAATTGGAGGCTTGTGATGTGCCTTTTAATACATTTAAAGGGACGAAAAACTAAAGATTAATTTTTTTCTCCAACAAATAATTATTGCGCACAGAAGAATTTCTTAAAATAAGTTCGCCGATAAATCCGGTTAAAAATAAAAGTGTTCCTAAAACCATCGTAGTAAGGGCAATAAAAAACCAAGGGTTACTTGTTACCAAAGGTATGCGCTGATTATGATAAACCGTATAAAGCTTTTCTGCACCTAACCAAAAAGCAACGCCAAAACCCAAAATAAACATGAGTGTACCCAATGTTCCAAACAAATGCATAGGGCGTTTACCAAATTTTGAAATAAACGTTATAGTAAGCAAGTCTAAAAATCCGTTAATAAATCTTTCAAAGCCAAATTTAGTAGTGCCGTATTTACGTTCCTGGTGTTGCACCACCTTCTCACCTATTTTGCTAAAACCAGCCCATTTAGCTATTACCGGAATGTAGCGGTGCATCTCTCCATAAACTTCAATACTTTTTACTACCTCTTTTTTATAAGCCTTCAATCCGCAATTAAAATCGTTTAAAGAAATACCGCTCATTCGGCGGGTAGCCCAATTAAATAATTTAGTGGGAATAGTTTTTGTAATAGGATCATGTCGTTTTTGCTTATAGCCACTCACCAAATCAAAATCATCTTTGGTTATCATTTTGTAGAGTTCGGGTATTTCATCCGGACTATCCTGTAAATCGGCATCCATTGTAAAAACAACATCGCCCTGCGCAGCTTCAAAACCTAAATGCAATGCTGCAGATTTACCGTAATTACGGCGAAATTTTATAGCTTTTACAGCGCTGTTTTTAGCAGAGAGTTGTTCTATAACCTGCCATGATTTGTCTTTGCTCCCATCATCAATAAAAATAATTTCGTACGAAAAATTATTGTCCTGCATAACGCGAACAATCCAATCGTGCAACTCGGGCAGCGACTCATCTTCGTTTAAAAGGGGGATGACAATAGATATATCCATAATGACTTGAACGCAAAGTTTGTTAATTTTATCGGAATAATGAAATTTGGGTTTGCTTAGTCACAGATTTCGCTGATTAACGCAGAAAATTATTGATTATTTGATTTGGTATAGATACAAGTAAGAGGCCGCCCCTATGGGGCTATAATTTTTCTCTAAACTTATTCTAGAAACAGATGGCTCCTACGGAGCTATTTAGTCCCGTAGGGACAAACTATTTATAGCATTTCACAAACGTTACTAATTGAGCTCCATAGGAGCTGCCTATTTTTTACAAAAGAAATTTTAGCTGTCTTTAAAAAAACACTATTTTCGCAGCGGGGTAAGTCTTTCACGACCAGCTCCTGCTGAACCCCCCAGGACGGGAACGGAGCAAGGGTAAGTGGTTGTAGCGGTGCGATGAAAGTAGCTTACCCCTTTTTTATTTTTTACCTTTCTTATTTTCAAATTCTTCTTTTTACTACCTTTGTTGAAGCATAATTAATTATGAAAAAGAGTTTTTTCTTTTATCCTTTAATAATCGGAGGTTTTGCTCTGCTTATTTGGTTTGTTATTGATAAAGGGAAAATGCTCACGCTAAAAAGCGATAAAAAAACCACAACAGAATTAGTCGCGTCTCCTCAATCAATTGCAAAATCCGCAGCATTGCTAATTAATTCTAATGAAAGTGTGTGGCAGCAGTTTTTACATAATATAAAAAGTCCGCTAAGTTTATTGCTTTTACAAATCATTATCATTCTCGTAGTTTCCCGCATTTTTGGTATGCTCTTCGCAAAAATGGGTCAACCCTCTGTTGTTGGAGAAATGATTGCAGGAATATTTTTGGGCCCGTCTATTATGGGTTTACTCTCGCCCGATTTTTCCAACTTTCTTTTCCCAAAAGATTCTTTGAAGACTTTACAATTTCTTAGTCAGATAGGTTTAGCCTTTTTTATGTTTATAATTGGAATGGAACTGGATTTAGAAAAACTAAAAAACAAAGCAAAAAATGCAGTGGTAATTAGTCACGCCAGCATCATTTTCCCCTTCTTTTTGGGCGTAACACTTTCTTATTTTATTTACGAGCAATTTGCACCCATAGGCGTAAAATTTCTTGCCTTTGCACTTTTTATGGGAATAGCCATGAGCATTACAGCTTTTCCTGTGCTTGCACGAATTGTGCAGGAACGCGGGCTTACCAGAACACCGCTTGGCGCTATGGTTATTACTTGTGCCGCAGCAGATGATGTTACAGCCTGGTGCATGCTTGCCTGTGTTATTGCCATTGTAAAAGCAGGAAGTATTGTTAGTGCTTTATTTACTATAGTCCTTGCTGTAGTTTTCGTTTTGATTATGTTATATCTTGTTCGTCCGTACATAAATAAAATAAGCGCAAAAGTTGTAGCGCAAGAAAATTTGAACAAAACAGTAATTGCCATTTCATTTTTTATTCTTCTTTTATCAGCTTATTTTGCAGAGGTAATTGGTATTCACGCACTGTTTGGAGCATTTTTAGCGGGAGTAATTATGCCGCAGAATATGAAATTTAAAGAATTACTTGCCGGAAAAATAGAAGATATAAGTGTTTTGCTTTTACTTCCCATATTTTTTGCTTTTACCGGATTAAGAACTCAGATAGGTTTATTAAATGAAGGTCATTTATGGGCAACTTGCGGCGTTGTAATTTTAATTGCTGTGCTGGGAAAATTTGGCGGAAGCGCAGTATCTGCAAAAATAATGGGACAAACCTGGAAAGATTCTCTTTCTATTGGAGCGCTGATGAATACACGTGGCTTAATGGAACTTATTGTGTTAAATATTGGTTATGATTTGGGAATATTATCACCTGAAATATTTGCCATCATGGTGTTAATGGCATTGGCAACAACGTTTATGACGGGACCTCTACTCGATCTTATAAATTATGTTTACAAAAAGAGCGGCGTTTATTCGAGTTGATTTTGGGCGTTGCCCCGCCTTTACATTAAAATTCTATTAAAATTTTTCGCGGGGTCGCGCTTTTCGCTTCAAGTCCTCGTTGCCTTCGCTACGCTACGTCTCCTGCGGGCTTTACGCTGCAATCGCTAACGCAAACAACAAAATAAACCTCGTAATTAAAACAGGTCGCCTCTACGGGGCTAAAATATTTACGTTAAACAAATGCTACAGACAGAATACCCTACGGGGTAAAATAATTTTGGCTCCATAGGAGTCAACTATTCATAGCTAATCAATAAAACAGAACACCCTACAGGGTAAAATAATTTTGGCTCCATAGGAGCCACCTGTTTATAGAAAAAATTTATTCGTTTTAATTTAGCTCCGTAGGAGCGGCCTGTTGTATTTGCGTTAGCGATTGAAGCGGAAAGCCCGCAGCCACGCTTCTTTGCGTGGCGAGGACTTGCAGCGAAAAGCGCGACCCCGCGAAAGAATATTCATTGAAAGAAAATTTAAATTGCGGGGAAACGCCCTAACCCACCCCTAACCCCTCCAAGGAGGGGAAAGAAATACAAATTTTCAAATCAATTACTTCTCCCACTTATCTACTATCGCAGAAGCAACTGCATTACCCACAACATTTGTTGCAGAACGACCCATATCGAGAAGTTGATCAACGGCAAGTAAAAGCAACAAACCCTCAACCGGAATATGAAACATAGCAAGCATTCCGGCAATTACAACCAATGATGCGCGCGGCACACCGGCCATTCCTTTACTGGTAATCAATAAAATCAACATCATTTGTATTTGATCGGGGAAAGAAATATGTATGCCATACATCTGTGCAATAAACATGGTTGCAAAAGTCATGTACATAATAGAACCATCTAAATTAAACGAATAACCCAATGGCAAAACAAAACTTACGGTGCGGTTTCTTATGCCAAAACTTTCAAGTGCTTCAATAGTTTTTGGCATAGCTGCTTCTGAACTTGCTGTGCTGAATGCCAGTAAAACAGGTTCTTTTATGAATGAAAATAATCTGAAAAAATTTATTTTAAATAAAGTACAAATGCCTAACAGCACTACAAAAACAAAAAATAATAAACCCCCGTAAAAACAACCAATCAAATACGCGTAACTTTTCAATACTCCCGGACCTTGTTGAATAACGACAGCCGTAACCGCGCCAAAAACACCAACAGGAGCCATTTTCATTACGTAATTTGTTACTTTAAACATGGCATGTGAAACAGAATCGAAAAACTGTATGAGTATTTTTCCTTTCTCTCCCAATGACGCTGCAGCTACTCCAAAAAATAAAGCAAAAATTACTATTGGCAAAATTTCATTATGCGCCATGCTGTCAACCACGCTTTCGGGAATGATATGCGAGATAAAATTTTTAGCTGTTTGTGCATTGGCTTTTATTCCGCTTTCTGCACCGGTTTCGGGCATATCGACATGAATTTTTTCTCCGGGCTTAAATGTGTTTACAATTACAAGTCCTAGTGCCAATGCAATTAACGTAGCGCAAGTAAAATAAACAAGGGTTTTTACACCCATTCGTCCAACTGTTTTAAAATCGCCAATCTTTGCTACACCAACTACTAATACAGAAAATACAAGCGGAGCAATAATCATTTTAATAAGGCGCAGAAAAAAATCGCTCATTAAAGAAAAAGGGTTGGCAGCATCTTTCTTTTGCTGCTTCTCCATTTTATCAATTTTCTTTTCAATAAACTTTTGCTCCTTGTCGGGCAATTGTGCGTGAGACTGCAAAGTGTTTTCCTTCAGTTTTGTAAAATCTTCGGTGTACCCCTTGTTAATTATTGCTCCAACCAATACTCCAATTACCATTGAAACAAGTATAGAAAAAATAAGAATATTTTTTTTAATCATAAATTATTTTCCTCCCACTTTGTGTTTAGATTTTCTTTGCCACTTTTTATATTCTCTTTTTTGCTGCTTTACAAGGCGGGCATCTTCTCTTTTTTGTTTGCGACTTTGTTCGTGCGTTGCTTTGCCGTTTTTTACAGAAGGGTTAAAGGCATCAGGATGTTTCTTCAATCCAAAACGCCACCACATGCGTTTATGCTTTTTGGTTTCCTGAGAAAATACCGGTTCTATCGCAAAAATTCCACACAGTAAAAAAATGAAAAGGATATTTCTTTTGATAAACCTCATTATCGTTTCGTTATTACCCGGCATCCGAAAATGGAGCGCTGATGACACTGATTGTTATGATTAAATATGATTTTTATTGTTGGGCCCATCAAAGAATGAACGCTCAAACTACTACTTATTTTTAAATTATCTGCGTTTATCATATAAATCTGCGTCATCTGCGTTTCATTGTATTTATTTCATATTAATAAACTGCAAAGGTTGATCATAATCTTTACTATGTAAAAGTGCAATTACACTCTGCAAATCATCAATTTTTTTGCCGCTTACCCTAACAATATCATCCATTACCTGCGAACTTACTTTTAGTTTACTGACTTTTATATCGGCAATAATTTTTTTTGAAGTTTCCTTTTCTAAACCATTTTTTACTTTCAATTCCTTTTTTACAAACATCCCCGATGGGTAATGTGCTTTGCTTTCATCCAGACAACGCGGGTCGAGTTGTTGTTTCATCATACGCATGCGTAAAATATCGATGACAGATTTTAAACGCATGTCATCCTCGGTAGTTATATTGATAATGAAATTTTTTTTATCGAGGATTACCTCAGTTTTTGAGTTTTTAAAGTCGAAGCGGGTAACAATTTCTCTTTTGGCAACATTTATTGCATTATCGAGCAGTTGTACATCAGCTTTACTGGCAATATCGAACGAAGGCATACCTGTATTTTGCACTAATATAATACATTGTTTTTATCTGTAAATACCAAAGGTTTTATTAAATTTGCTCCTTTACTTTTTATATGGAAAAAGAATATTTCGCTCACCCTACGGCTTTTGTAGATGAAGGCTGCAAAATTGGCAAAGGCGTTAAAATATGGCACTTCTCACACATTATGCCCAATTGCACTCTTGGAGAAGGTTGTAATATTGGTCAAAATGTAGTTATATCACCCGATGTTGTATTGGGTAAAAACGTAAAGGTTCAAAACAATATTTCTATTTACACAGGCGTTACCTGTGATGATGATGTTTTTTTAGGTCCCAGCATGGTATTTACCAATGTAATTAACCCGCGAAGCGCTATTATTCGCAAACATGAATACGCCAAAACACATGTTGGTAAAGGCGCTTCCATTGGCGCTAATGCTACGATAGTATGCGGCCATGATATTGGTGCTTATGCCTTTATTGGCGCAGGTGCTGTGGTTACTAAAACAGTTCCGGCGTACGCACTGGTTGTTGGCAATCCTGCACGTCAGTTAGGTTGGATAAGCGAATATGGACATCGATTAGAGTTTGATAAAGATGGAATGGCTACTTGTTCAGAGAGTAAGGAAAAATATAAATTAGAGAACAATTCAGTTAAAAAAGTTTAAAGTCTAAACTATGACTAAAATAAAATTTGCAGTAATCGGACAAGGACACATTGGTAAACGTCATGCAGAAATGGTTCGTCGCAATCCAAATTGCGAACTCATAGCTGTTTGTGATGTGTTACCAAAAGATAAAATTGGTTTGACAGATTTAAAAGAAAAGTTTTACTCTTCGCCTGACGAACTAGTAAAAAATCATCCTGAAGTTGAAGTTGTAAATATTTGTACTCCTAACGGATTGCACGCAGAACACGCTTTAAAAGCTTTGGGTGCAGGTAAACATATAGTGGTAGAAAAACCAATGGCACTCAGTAAATCTGATTGCGAAAAAATTATTTATACTGCACTTGATCAACACAAAACAGTTTTTTGTGTAATGCAAAACCGTTATTCTCCTCCAGCTGTTTGGTTAAAAGAAATTACCGAGGACAAAATACTTGGAGATATTTACATGGTACAACTAAACTGTTACTGGAACCGTGATGAGCGCTACTATAAATCCGGTAACTGGAAAGGCACACAGGATTTAGACGGAGGAACTTTGTTTACACAATTCTCTCACTGGATAGATATTATGTACTGGCTTTTTGGCGACATTACTAATATACAAGCCAAGTTTGCCGACTTCAATCATAAAAATTTAACCGATTTTGAAGACAGTGGTTTTGTAAGTTTTGATTTTGTGAATGGTGGAATGGGAAGTATTAATTATTCTACTTCTGTATGGGATAAAAATTTAGAATCTTCGCTTACTATTATGGGAAGTAAAGGAAGCATTAAGGTTGGCGGACAATACATGGACCAGGTAGAAGTTTGCAATATTAAAGATTATACTATGCCGCATTTGGCTGAAACAAATCCTGCTAATGATTATGGCGCATACAAAGGTTCTGCAAACAACCATCACAATGTAATTGAAAATGTAGTAAACACTTTAACAGGGAAAAATAAAATAGGCACCAATGCTTTAGAAGGATTAAAAGTGGTTGATATCATTGAACGTATCTATGCGCTTCGTCCCGCTACTATTTTAAAAGTAAATAACAAACACGAAATAACAAACGCGAAATAATTTTTATGAAATAGCCCTGTTTGCGAAAAAATACAAAATATTTACATATGACTATCTACAATAAAATAATTAAGAAAGAAGCCAAAATTGCTGTTATAGGTTTAGGATATGTTGGATTACCAATTGCGTTGGCTTTTGCAAAAAAAGTTAAAGTAATTGGCTTCGATATAAACGAGAAACGTGTAGCCATGATGAGCAAAGGTATTGACCCCAGCAACGAACTCAGTAAAAAAGATTTTGCCGGAAGCGATATTACTTTCACTCATAAATTAGAAGATTTAAAACAAGCTAACTTTTTTATTATTGCCGTGCCAACACCTATTGATGAACACAACTTGCCCGACTTAAAACCCTTACTGGGCGCCTCAACAACAGTTGGTAAAGTTTTAAAGAAAGGCGATTATGTTGTGTACGAATCAACGGTATACCCGGGTTGCACAGAAGAAGATTGTGTTCCGGTTTTAGAAAAATTGTCGGGATTAAAATTTGTAAAAGATTTTAAAGTAGGTTACTCGCCCGAGCGTATTAACCCCGGAGATAAAGAACATACCATTACCAAAATTTTAAAAGTAGTTTCGGGTTGCGACGCAGAAAGTTTAGAAAATGTTGCGAAGGTTTACGAAATTATCGTTGAGCCGGGCACACACAAAGCTGCTTCCATAAAAGTTGCAGAAGCGGCAAAAATTATTGAAAATACTCAACGCGATGTAAACATTGCTTTGATGAACGAACTCTCTATCATTTTCTCTCGTATTGGAATTAATACATACGACGTACTGGAAGCTGCCGGAACCAAATGGAACTTTCTTAAATTTTTCCCGGGCTTAGTTGGTGGACATTGCATTGGTGTTGACCCATACTATTTAACTTACAAAGCAGAATCTTTAGGCTACCACGCGCGTGTAATAAACAGTGGTCGTTATGTAAATGACTCTATGGGTTTTTATATTGCGAAGAATTTGGTAAAAAGAATCAGCTCTCAGGGAAAAAATATTTCTCAGAGCAAAGTACTTGTTATGGGCGCAACCTTTAAAGAAGATGTTAGCGATATACGTAACAGTAAAGTAGCTGATATTGTAAAAGAATTAAAATCATACAGCGTAAAAGTAGATGTGGTTGACCCGCATGCTGATAATGATGAACTTAAACACGAATATGGTTTTGGTTTAAATACCATTGGTAAAAATTACGATGGCGTTATTGTTGCAGTAAATCATAAAGAATATAAAACGCTTGACGAAAAATATTTTAAATCAATACTCGATAAAAAAGGAGTTTTAGTTGATGTAAAAGGCATATATCGCGGAAAACTGAAAGATATTTTATATTGGAGTTTATAAATAATTTATCAATGAAAATTCTACTAACAGGCGGCGCGGGTTTTATTGGTTCACACGTAGTGAGACTTTTTGTAAATAAGTATCCCGACTATCAAATTTACAACTTAGATAAACTAACCTATGCGGGTAATCTTGCCAATCTTTCTGATATAGAAAACAAACGCAATTATACTTTTATAAAAGGAGATATTGTTGATGCCGATTTTATCAATAAACTTTTTACGGAACATAAATTTAATGCCGTAATACATCTTGCCGCCGAGAGCCATGTTGACCGCAGTATTACAAACCCTTTAGAATTTGTTTATACAAACGTAATTGGTACTGTTAACCTTTTAAATGCATTTAAGGCTGTTCCTCCCTCTCCAGTGGAGAGGGCTGGGGTGAGGTCACTTTTCTACCACATAAGTACAGATGAAGTTTATGGTTCTTTAGGAGATACAGGCATGTTTACCGAGGCAACTGCTTATGACCCGCATAGTCCCTACTCTGCCTCGAAAGCAAGTTCAGACCATTTTGTACGCGCATACCATGATACTTATAAATTACCGGTTGTCATTTCTAATTGTTCTAATAACTATGGTCCTTTTCATTTCCCCGAAAAATTAATTCCACTTTGCATACATAACATTAAACAAAATAAACCCTTACCCATTTACGGGAAAGGTGAAAACATACGCGACTGGCTTTTTGTAGAAGACCACGCCAATGCCATTGATGTTATTTTTCATAAAGCAAAACATGGCGGCACTTATAATATTGGGGGGCATAACGAGTGGACAAACATTGATGTGATACGTTTACTTTGTCGTATCATGGATAAAAAATTAAATCGTGCAGCAGGGACCAACGAAAAACTTATAACGTTTGTAAAAGACCGCGCAGGGCATGATTTACGTTATGCAATTGATTCAACAAAACTTCAAAACGACTTAGGGTGGAAACCTTCTCTGCAATTTGAAGAAGGTTTAGAAAAAACAGTTGATTGGTATTTATCAAACGATGAGTGGCTGAACAATGTTACTTCAGGTGCTTACCAAAAATACTACGAGCAGCAGTATGTGAAGAGATAACTTCGTTTGCCACAGATTACGCAGATTTCACAGATATACCTGTACTAATTTTAGAATTTTTTGATTCACAAATCAATCAATTTTAAATTAAAATAATTTACAACAGATTAAAAAATTATCAGTGTAATCCGCGCAATCTGTGGCAAAAAAAATAATTAGACTATTACTTCCAGATAGCAGCTTCTTGCAATTTTATTTTTGATTTAAAGAAAAAGCGAGAGCTTTCTTCGAAAGATTTAGTATAGTCGCTCATGTAAAAATGATGGTTGCCGTTCTTTTTTGGTGAGAGTAATTTCATTTCTTTTAAAACCTTTGCAACAGTTTTCGCAACCACTTCCGCATTATCGTAAATTTTTATTTTTCCTTTATAAAATTCTTCTACCTCGGGTTTAATAAGCGGATAATGCGTACAAGCCAAAATAAGCGAATCGATTTTTTTAAGTTT
>OLKW01000340.1_pt1 | contig 15354 bp, 9 predicted proteins | sample 1604351 | NCBI WGS metagenome assembly OLKW01 (sample SAMEA104055714, study PRJEB20765) | soil metagenome | isolation source: soil
GTTATCCTGTTTTATATGCAGGCAACCTGGACGCTTATAACAATGTTATTTTTCAGGACCCGACAGCCAGTGGAAGTGTAATTGGAGGTACCCATTATAACAGCGTTATATTTAATGGTATTGGTACCACTACAAATACAAATGCTTCCTTTAATACACTCAAGTTTTTAAAAGATGGTACAACAAACGGTAACAATAACCGATATCTCACAATTACATTCAGTGCTAACGCCACAGTTAACGGTAACGGAAATACCTTTCCTTCAATTACAATTCCTCAAACAGGAACGATCAATGGAAGTACAAATTACTTTGCAGGAGTTAAGTTTACACTGGCATCTACTATTAATGGTAATCATTCCTTTGGAAAAGCTAACTTTTTACAAAATGGAACTATTACAGGTAGTAACAGTTATGACAGTTTAACTTTTACTGCAGGAAAAACGTATACGTTAACAAATGCTACCATTCAAAATGTCAGCACCTCTTTTATTGCTAACGGTACTTCCGGTTCTTTAATAACGATTAGCTCTAGCACAGCCGCACAGGCAACCATCAGCAAAAGCTCGTGTAACGTGTGTTGCAATTATCTTTATTTAACTAATATCGCAGCAACAGGTGGAGCCGGTTTTTATGCCACAACAAGTACCAACGTGAGTGGTAACACAGGATGGAACTTCACATCTTGTCCTTCATCTACTATAACTACCGGTCCGATTACGGGCGCCACAAATACATGTATCAACACAACAGGAAATGCTTTCAGTATTCCTGCAATAAGTGGTGCAACTTATACATGGACAGTTCCTGCAGGTTCAACAATTACATCCGGACAAGGATCAGCAAACATTCAGGTAACAATGGGTTCAACAGCAGGACCAATCACAGTTACTGCGAACGCTTGCGGTACAACTGCAAGTTCAACTCACACCATAACAGTAAATCCAATTCCAAGTGTTAGCAGCGTTAGCGTTACTCCTGCAACTTGTAGTCATCATGATGGTTTTGCAACTGCAACAGTTGGTGGCGGTAGTTCTCCTTACAAATACCAATGGTCATCGGGAGATACACTTGCTTTAGCCGATAGTTTATACAGCGGACAATATCAATTAACTGTTTCTGATCTTTACGGTTGCGTTACAAGCACCGTTGTTACTGTAAACAGTAGCAATGGCCCTAATACTTCTCTTAGCAATTCCGCAAATGTTACTTGTCCGGGTGGAAGCACAGGAAGTTTAACTGTAAGCGTTACGGGTGGTGTTACACCTTATACATACGCATGGACATCAGGATCTACAACAAATCATGCCAATAATCTTATAGCCGGAAACTATATAGTTACTGTCACAGATGCTAATGGTTGTCAGGTTGTAAGTTCTTATTCAGTTTCTCAACCTGCTCCAATAAATATTTCATTTACAACTACTCCTTCAGCTTGTTCAAGCAGCACAGGTGTTGTGGTAAGTAATGTTACAGGTGGAACTGCAGGTTACACTTATTTATGGAGTGCAAATGCAGCTTCGCAAACAACATCAAACGCTTCTGCATTAGCAGCAGGACTTTACAGTGTTGTTGTAACAGACAACACAGGTTGTACAAAAAATGCTTCTGTTATGGTAAATACCAATACAGCAGGCGCAAGTATTGCTTTAGATAATATTAATGCGGGTACATGCGGCATTAATGGTCCGGGTGGTATTTACATTACAACAAGTGGAGGTGCGTTTCCTTATACTTTTAATTGGAGTGATGGCAGCTCTAGCGAAGATCTTATAGGTGCAGCGCCCGGTACTTATTCTCTTGGTGTTGTTGACGCTAACGGTTGTATGACTTATACTTCTTACGCTGTGCCAAATGCTAATCCATCTTACCAACCCGAAATTTGTTTAGTAACTTTTGATACCACTTCAGGAAGTAATTTAATTGCCTGGGAAAAAACAGGAGCTATGGGTATCAAACAATATAATATTTACTGCGAAATTAGTAGTTATAATAACTACCAGCTTGTAGGCTCTGTACCTGCGGGTAATTTAAGTGAGTACATACACGTAGGTGCTAACCCGGATGTAAAATCATGGAAATATAAAATATCTGCGGTAGATTCTTGCGGTACTGAAACTGCATTAAGCACTTACCACAAAACTATTCACTTACAAATTAGTCAGGGTTCCGGTGGTATTCAGAATTTAAGTTGGGATAATTATTATGGATTTAATTACGGAGGTTTTGAGGTATGGAGACATACGCTCACAAATAACTGGCAGCAGTTAAGTACAATTCCTTTTTGTGGTTTTCAAATTTGTACTAACACATACACAGATTTTACCCCTGTAGCAGGCGATACAAACCGATATGCAATTTTAGTTACTTCTCCTTCTCCTTGTGTTACTACGGCACGTTTAGCAAATCCAAATAACACATTAACTTCTATCTCTAAATCGCGTTCTAACATTAAAAACAACAAAGCCAGTGGGGCGATTGGAATTAACGAAACGGTTGCGAAAAATAAATTTAGCGTCTATCCTAATCCTGCTACAAGCGAAATTACAATCCAATTAAACAAAGATTGTAACAATTGCACATTGGAAATCTCTAACACACTTGGACAGATTATGACGCATGAAAAACTTCCTTCACTCGAAAATAAAATAAACATTGCTGCTTTTGCAAATGGTGTTTACTATGTGAAAGTGAAAAACAACAACTCCGCTCAATACGTGCAGAAAATTGTAGTGCAGCATTAGTGGTAACAATTAATTCAAAACAAAAAACCCCGGCATATTGTCGGGGTTTTTTGTTTTTAACGAGATCTTGTATTTATCCCCCTTTGGAGGGGGCAGGGGGAGGTTACTACTTTTTGTCCTTTTCCAGTTTCTCAATAGCATCAAAAATTACTCTCTTAACCGCTTGTATTTGATTCATAACTTCTGCATCAGTAAATCTTATAATTGTAAATCCGGCTGCTTCTAAAATATTTTGTCTTTCAATATCTCGCTTATATACGTTTTCAAATGAATGTGAAATACCATCCACTTCAATAATGAGATTTAATTTTTTACACATGAAATCCGCTATATACCTAAGTGCCGGACGTTGACGATTAAAATTATATCCTTTCATTGTTCCTGCTCTCAAAGCGTATTTCCATAAACAAGCTTCTGCTTTTGTCATTTCGTACCGAAGATTATGAGCCTTGGTTTTTAGTTTCGGATTATAAAAATTATGATTCAGCAAAACCTCCCCCTTAGTCCCCCTCCAGCGGGGCAAACGGTTTCACTCCTTCTTATTTCATTACTTTCTTTCATCTGATTTCAATAACTTATTCCCTCGCCAAATAAGAAGCGATAGCCATTCTTATTTCTCCGTAACTGTAATCCTCGCCCAATGATTGTTTAATAGGATTTAAACTAAAAGTATTTAATTCTTTTGTTACCGCAAGTATTGCTTTTATTTTTGTTGCACTTACAAATTCTTTTACATCAAGTTGGCCTTTTGCGACAAATGTAGACAGATGTCCCTCAACAGTTGTTACGGCAATGCCACGCAATTGGGCAATTTCTTCAATGGTGATTCCTTGTTTAAATAATTTTAGCGTTTCCTTTTGAGTTTCGCCTTTTATTTTTTTGGTTCCTCTTGGCTTGCTCTCTCTTTTTTCTTTTCGCTCTTTTTTCTTTTCCGCTTTTTCTTCCTTTTCTTTAACTATCGGCGTTAAAACTCTTGCAATTTCTTCGTTGCGCTCCTTGTCGTAAGAGAATTTACTGAACTCATTTTTTTCAATAGCACTGTCTTCCGTAATAGATTTACAAATAACAATGGCTTTATTCATACGTTTTATTTGTTCGTATAACAAAACTTCAATTTCAAATAATTCTTCCACATAAGTTTTTATTCTCTTTTCTTCTTTTACATTTTCTACTTTGGCAAAAATTTCTTTTGCCATGTTTTTAAAAACAGGAGAAAAATATTCGTTGGCATCATTTAAACGTTTGTATGTTAATTCGAGATAGTCCGGTTCTTTCTTGTCGATAATTTTTACAATATGATTTATAAATTTATCTGCGGCAGGTTTTATTTCAATCACCTTATTTTTCAAATCAATCGCCCACTTATGGTGTTTTTGCTTGGCAGAACGTCTTTCATCCTTAATATACGAAAATGCATGTTCATCTAATTGTTGAACGATATGCGAAAAATCAAAATTCTCTAATAGATAAGTCCGTAAAAATAAAAGTGTTTCCTTTTTTATAAGTTCTTCCGGGTTTTCCTGTTCTGATTTTGTTTTAGAAAACTCAGATACTTTTTTGTCCTCACTTATACTTTTATAATTTACCGGAGAAGTCAACACCAATCCTTTTAACGAACGCAAACGCGAAAGCGCAACATATACTTGTCCGGACGCAAAAGCATCGCCAATATCTATAATTGCTTTATCAAATGTTAATCCCTGACTTTTATGTACGGTTATTGCCCAGGCTAATTTTATTGGATATTGTTTAAAGGTTCCTGTAATTTGTTCTTCAATTTCGTTGCTGACATCGTTCACCACAAATTTTACATTCTCCCATTTGTATTTTTCAACTTCTAATGCAACCGGAGAATCATCAAACTGTATTTCAATTTTTTCGTCAGACAGTTTTGTAACGACGCCGATTTTTCCATTAAAAAAACGCTGGCCACCGGTTGGATCATTTTTTACAAACATTATTTGCGCGCCGAGTTTTAACTCCAATATTTTTTCTACCGGATAAGCGTACTCCCCAAACTCATCTGCAATCTCTGCCTGAAAATAATACGATTTCCCTTTTAACTCAGCCAACATGGCTTTGTTCTGATTATCGGCTTTGTAATTATGCGTAGTGAGTGTAATGAAATTTTCTTTGGAAGTTGTTTTAAAATCAGGCTTGTAATATTTGTTCAATAAGGTAATATCCTCATTGGTAACGGTATTGTTTCTTAAATTATTAAGTAAGGAAATAAAGGTGGCGTCATCCTGACGGTAAATTTTATCTAACTCAATATAAACCGGTTTTGATTGTTGTAAAACACGTGCATCAAAAAAATACGGACTTTTATAAAAATCTTTTAATATTCCCCACTCTTCATTTTTTATTACCGGAGGCAATTGCAATAAATCACCGATAAATAAAACCTGCACTCCGCCAAAAGGTAAATAACTTTTTCTTCTTATATGTTTTAGTACAACATCAATTGCATCGAGCAAATCAGAACGCAGCATACTTACCTCATCAATGATGAGCAATTCCAATTCCCGTAATAATTTTCTTTTGTTATCATTCATCTGCAGATTTTTGATAACAGAAAGTGGATCATTAATTTTTAAATTTTGATTATGTGCCGATGCAGGCTGATTAAGAGGAACAAAACTTCCAAATGGCAATTGAAAAAGAGAATGAATGGTTACTCCACCCGCATTAATAGCAGCAATTCCTGTAGGAGCGGCGATGACGGTTTTTTTATGCGTGTTCTCAACAATGTGTTTTAAAAAAGTTGTCTTGCCTGTTCCTGCTTTTCCGGTAAGAAAAATATTTTTGTTGGTGTGATTGATAAACTTAGAAGCCAGTAAAGCTATATCTGTAAGCGTGGTAGTAGTATTCATTTTAATTTCGAAGAGATAAAAATACAATTATAATTGAAACGTATAAACACTGTTTGTAAGTAGATGTTGCGTGAGGGATTATAGCGAAAAGCCCACAGCCGTAGTAAAGATTCCTCGCTTCACTCGGAATGACAAAATAGGCGAGGACTTGCAGCGGAAAGCCCGACCCGCCTTTTCGGTGGGGCACGCCCAAATAAAAAGAGTACCTTTGCGCTATACTAACTAAAACCAAAACGTAAATTGACATTTGAAGATTTTAAATTAGACCCCAGTATTATGGAAGGTCTGTACTCAATGGGTTACAAAAACCCAACTCCTATACAAGAACAAGCTATTCCTGTACTTTTAGAAAAACACGATATAATTGCCTGCGCACAAACCGGTACCGGAAAAACTGCAGCGTATTTGTTACCAACTATACATCACATTATACATTCTAAAGAGAGACATTTGAACGCACTTATCATTGCGCCTACTCGTGAACTTGCCATGCAGATTGATCAACAAATTGAAGGCATGGCGTATTTTTGCGGCGTAAGTTCTATGCCCGTATACGGTGGAGGAGACGGCATTACCTGGGAACAACAAAAACGCGCATTAAAAACCGGTGCCGATATTATTATTGCAACACCCGGAAGATTAATTGCATTACTGCAAGCAGGTGATATAGATTTTAAACATTTGCAACATCTTATTTTAGATGAAGCAGACCGTATGCTGGACATGGGATTTTTTGATGACATTATGCGCATTATAAAATACCTGCCAACGGAAAGGCAAACACTTTTGTTTTCTGCTACCATGCCGCCCAAAATGCGCACACTGGCAAAAAGTATTTTAAAAGACCCCAAAGAAATAACAATTGCTATTGCAAAACCTGCCGAAGGAATTAATCAACAAGCTTACTTAGTGTACGATGCACAAAAAGAAGCGTTGTTGAAAATGATTTTACAAAATCAGGATTACCAATCGGTAATTATTTTTTCTTCTACGAAAGACAATGTAAAAAAATTAGAGCGTGATTTATTGCGCATGAAACTTTCGGTAAAAGCATTTCACTCTGATTTAGAACAACCCGAACGCGAAGAATTGATGCGCGAATTTAAAAGTAAACGAATACGCATTTTAGTAGGGACAGATGTTTTGTCTCGCGGAATTGATGTAGAAGGAATTAGTTTAGTTGTAAATTACGATGCGCCACCCGATCCGGAAGATTACGTACATCGTATTGGTCGCACCGCACGTGCTGCTGCTTTGGGCACGGCAATAACTTTTATTAATGAAAAAGACCAACCTAAATTTGCGCGTATAGAAGCCTTGATTGGAAAAGTTGTCCCAAAAATTCCTTTACCAAAAGAATTGGGTGAAGGTCCGCTTTACCAACCTGAGTTAAAACGTCCATCTGATCGCAAACCACATTTTGGAAATCGTAAGGGTGGGTTTAAAAAGTTTAATAAGAGTAAATAATTAAACTCCCTTACACTCTTTGGGTTTTCCTTTCAGCTTAAAACTGATTACTAATCCGTAATAAAAATACCAGTCTTTGTTATTTGGATTGCCGCGAAGTTTACCCACATCATTCATAATATCGTTAGGGTTTTTGGTGCGGTTACTTAACTGGGCAGAATATCCGCCTTTATCATGTGCTAATTGAACCGGGTCAACATATTTTCCGCTTACATCATCGAGATAATCGGTAAATGTTTTGCGTGGACCCCACTCAAAACCAAGTCCTATTTGATTTGAGAAACTTAATTTAAATCCGATGCCAAACGGTATCGACATTTGGTACAACTTATACGGTTTTAGCGTTGGGTTTTGCGAGGTTTTTTGTCCTTCGGTAGCGAGTGGTTGTAAATCTATCCACTGGTTACCTACATTAGCCTGCGGATTAAATTGAAAAACTGCAAGACCTGCAAAAATATAGGGAGCAAAAATAAAATCGGTATGCCCAACACGGTATTCCCAAAAATTAAATTCGGCCTGTGTATATAATTCAACAATTCTCGATTTAAAATTAAGATTTCTTTCCAGCTGATCTGGATTACTGGACTGAGAATCGTCTGCCTGAATAGTTCCATAATTAAACCCTCCTCTAAATGCTACACGGTAATTTAAATTATAACGATAAAAAAGCCCTATTGCGGGTTGCGTCATAAAAAAATGCTTGCTCGGATTTAAATCTCCGATATAGTAAGAACCTCCTAAAAAAACACCCACATCGTTAGACATGTATGGTTTATTGGGATGTTTCTGTGCATAAACAGAAGCAAGACCGAAAAAAGAGAGGATTATAAAACAAAACTTTTTCATGTTTTAATACAACGCAATTGTACGTAAAATATTGTCCCAAACGGACTCCTGTTTAAATTAAGATTTACTAATGATTAATTTGCGTGTGATTGTTTTCTCTGCTATTATTATTTTGCAATAATAAACACCGGCAGGCAAACTACTTGTGTTTAAAATAAATTGTTCATTAACGCCGTCTTTATTTTGTTTTTGAGAAACTTCAATTTGTTGTCCGCTCATATTAATAACTGTTAATACTGTTTTTGCACTTGAAGTATTTGTACAAATTACTGTTGCAGTATTGTAAGCCGGATTTGGATAAACAAGAGCGGCATTATTTTCTTCTGTACTATTATTTATTGAGGTGTTGCAATCTTCCTGGGCCAACCAGATAACCATATTCATTAATAATTTTTGATGATTACCAGCTGCATCAACGATGTAGCCATTATATAAAGAGTTATCATTTGGATCTCCGGTACCGTCATCCTGAGGAGAACTATCCCCCATGGCCGCCACTTTTCCACAACCATACCGCGTTGTTACAACTGTTGCTGCGGTATCGGTTTGGCCTTTTCCACTTTTCCAGACATGTCCTTTTACATTGGGATTTTGAGATGGATTCATTGTCATACAAGTTCCGTTGCTCCATTTTACCTGTGTAACCGTACCATACGAGCCCTTCGTTATTGAATCTGTTGCAGCTATCGAAACGTTAGAATTAGTACTGGCATCCGAAAAATTTTGCAATTCATAAATAAACCCAAATCCATTATTGCTCACACCGTTGTTTGTAATAAAATCGTTCCATATGGCAGGTGAGTCGAATCCATCGCCATTTCGGTCTGAGACGGTATGGTCAGAGATCATCAATAAACTTCCGCCATTTTGAACAAAATTCATTAATGCAATTTTTTCTGCAGAAGTAAAAAGCACGTTAGGTTCATCAACAATAAATATGTTGTAATTACTTAAATCTTGCGCATTAGAAGAGTTGCCGTAAGTAAGTGCCGTACCAAAAGGAAGTGTTTCTACCCAATAACCTTTGTTTACGCAATCAATTGCCCAATGAGAAAGGCAGCCATCCCAATAGGTTTCGGGTGTAGAAGAAGTAATTACTGTTTGCGTTGGTGTGGGCAAACGTTGCGCGTTTGATTCGTTAGAAGCACAACTGCATGTGTATCCTCCTGTTGAGCCCCATCCCATATTGTGTACATCGGCATCAATTACCCAATCTGCATTAGCGGCTGTCTCGGCTTTGGTTGCATCAAACAAAATTTTTATCTGCGAAAAAACTGTTTGATAGAGGAAAAAGCAAATGGCTGAACTCAAAAAAATCTTTCTCATATGTCAGATGTTAATTTAATACTATCAAAAATAAAAAAACTCCGGCAGCTTTTACTACCGGAGTTCACATTTAACATATTTTCCCGAAGGGATATCCTCGGCAAATTCTATTTTAGGGCAGTAATTACTGCTTTAAAAGCTTCCGGGTGGTTCATCGCCAAATCTGCTAAAGCCTTGCGGTTTAACTGAATGTTTTTAGCGTGAAGTTTACCGATAAATTCTGAGTAGCTTAATCCATGCTGACGAACCCCTGCGTTAATACGCTGAATCCATAAAGCACGCATAGTACGCTTTTTATTTTTACGATCGCGGTATGCATACGTTAAACCCTTTTCCCAAGTGTTTTTGGCAATTGTCCAAACGTTTTTACGCGCACCCCAATAACCTTTTGTAAGGTTGAGGATTTTTTTTCTGCGAGCCCTGCTGGCTACATGGTTGACTGAACGTGGCATTTTGTTTTGTTTTTTTGATTTTCAGTGGCGATTAGGCTCTTTTTACTGAAACTCTGGTTAAACATTTGTTTTTTGTACCGAATTAGATGTTACGCAATTTGTCCCAAAGGGCTGTTACTTACCAATTGTCAGCATAAGCTTAACGTTGCTCATGTCTGATTTGTGAACTAAGCCATCATGACGCAATGCGCGTTTACGGGCTTTTTCTTTTTTGGTAAGAATGTGTCTTTTAAAGGCATGCTTGCGCTTAATCTTTCCGGTCCCAGTGACACGAAATCTCTTCTTAGCACTGGAGTTTGTTTTCATTTTTGGCATGACTTCTTATTTTTTTAAGGAGGGCAAAGATAGGGTATTTTTTTATTATCCCGATAGCTATCGGGAGAAAAAATAAAAAACGACCCCGAAAGGTCGTTCTTTACAATATTTAGTTACTCTTAGTTTATGCTTAATTTAATAGTTTGCAAGCTGTTATTGCTGTTTAATTGCAAAAAGTACAATCCTTTTGGTAAATGCAAAGCAGCCGTATTTATAGCTAATTTTTGGGTGCCTACTCCTTGTTGTTCATTAATAAGTATAGTTATTTGCTTACCTGTAACATCAATTAATTGTAAATTAACCAACCCAGAGGTCTTATTTTCATAAGTAAGGTAGGTCATATCTGAAGTAGGATTTGGGAACAAATTAAAAGATGCAGAGGGTTGGTTTATGGTAGCAACGCCATTACTGAAAGACTGTAAATACTGGGCTTTTTTAACTGCTCCTGTATGATCTAAATCAATTTCCATAAGATGTGCATCCTGACTGTTTTGTATCCAGCTATAAGTTGTAGTTGTATCATACTGAGCAAATACAAACGTAGTACCAATAAAAGCACTATCAGAAGTAATTTCATATGTTTTTGTACGTAAAGTATTTGGATAAGTGCCTGCAGGTGTTGTTAAAGATCCAAATGCATCTGCAGTTATAATGCCATTTGCGCGATGATATACAGTAGCCGGAAAACCACTTATGGTAACTGTAAAAGTTGCGTTATAATTATTAATTACAGGGGTGCTGGTATATGTAAACGGAACCGGAATTTGAGTAGCATTTGGTATATAATCTACAATAGCTGTAGTTGTACCGCTAATAACAGCATCTGCACCATCTAGAAGAAGACCGCTTGCACCTGAAATAAAGTAACCCCAAGTTCCATTTAGATTTGCAGCTAAATTTGAACTGGGAAAACTTGATGCCCCGGGATTACTTCCGGGAGCCACAAAAGCGGTTGCGTCAGCATAAGTAGAATCCCATTGGGTAGTGTAATTCCAGACTTGTGTTGATGCAGAACCTGCTGAAATCGTAAATGTTAATACATCCCCATGTGCCGTATCCGACAACATATTGTAAGTAAACCCAATTTGCGGCATTGCAGCTGCAGTAATAGTTGGAGCCTGAGCCATTGCGTTGTTACAAACTGCAACAAATGCAATTATTGATAATGAATTGTAGATTTTTTTCATGGTTGTTTTTTAAAAATTTAAGTGTAAAAATAGGTAATTATCTGTCAAAAGAACAAATTTAATGTGCCTTGTGTTATGAATGAGCTAATGCCAGCATGGCAGAAGTCTTACCGAGGTATTATTTTTGTACCTTCGCCCCCTTATAAAATCTAAATATGTTCGAGTTTTTAAGTAAAATGTTCGGTACTAAGTCTCAAAAAGATGTTGAATCAGTTCAACCTATTGTAGATCAAATACTTCAAGTATATCCCGCGCTTCAATCTTTAAGTAACGAAGAGCTTCGCGAAAAATCAGCCTCCCTTAAAAAAACAATTCAGGATTTTACGGCTGATGAGAATAAACAGATTGCTGACATAAAAGCACGAATTGAGCAGGATGTAGATATGGATGTTGATGCCAAAGACAATCTGTACAAAGAAATTGATGAAATTGAAAAAGAAATTGATACAAAAACCGAAGAGGTTTTAAATAAAATTCTACCCGAAGCATTTGCCATCTGCAAAGAAACTGCCAGCCGCTTTTCTAAAAATGAAGAAATAAAAGTTAAAGCTACAGAAATTGATTACAATTATTTAAAACGCCACCCCAACGCGAAAAACCTTGAAATACGTGATGGTTTTGCCTATTGGAAAAACCGTTGGACAGCCGCCGGCGGAGAAGTTATTTGGAACATGGTGCATTACGATGTGCAATTAATTGGTGGTATAGTTTTGCATCAGGGAAAAATTTCTGAGATGGCAACCGGTGAGGGTAAAACTTTAGTAGCAACGCTTCCTATTTTCTTAAACGCACTTTCGGCAAAGGGCGTGCATGTAGTAACGGTAAATAATTATTTATCGCGACGTGATGCTGAATGGAATGGCCCCATGTTTGAATTTCACGGATTAACTGTTGATTGTATTGATAAATACGAACCACATTCTCCGGAACGATTTGCCGCATACAATTGCGATATTACTTACGGAACCAATAATGAATTTGGTTTTGATTACCTGCGCGATAACATGGCGCACAACATTGATGGCTTGGTGCAACGCAAACACAATTATGCCATTGTTGATGAGGTTGACTCGGTTTTAATTGACGATGCGCGTACTCCCTTAATTATTTCGGGTCCAACTCCGCAAGGCGATAAACATGAATTTGTAAACCTAAAACCCCGCATCGAAAAATTAGTAAACGCCCAAAAACAATATTTGAATACCTGCTTAACCGATTCAAAAAAATTATTTGCCGAAGGAAAAGAAAAGGAAGCAGGCATTCCTTTGTTACGCGCTTTCCGCGGATTACCAAAAAATACAGCACTGATAAAATTCTTAAGCGAGAATGGTGTGCGTGCACTTTTGCAAAAAACAGAAAATTATTACATGCAAGACCAACAAAAGGAAATGCATAAAATAGATCAGGAACTTTATTTTGTTATTGACGAAAAAAATAATTCAGTCGATATGTCGGAAAAGGGCATTGACCTTATTACAACTTCGGGCGAGGATACAAGTTTTTTCATCATTCCAAATGTAGGAGATCAGATTGCAGACATCGAAAAAATGGTTGTTACTCCCGAAGAAAAAATGCGTCGCAAAGAAATTCTGTTACAGGAGTTCACCGTGAAAAGCGAACGTATTCATACTATACAACAATTATTAAAAGCCTACGCCCTATTTGATAAAGATGATGAGTATGTGGTAATGGATGGGCAAGTAAAAATTGTTGACGAGCAAACCGGTCGTATCATGGACGGGCGTCGTTACAGTGATGGATTACACCAGGCCATTGAAGCAAAAGAAAATGTAAAGATTGAAGCTGCAACACAGACGTATGCAACAATTACATTGCAAAATTATTTCCGTATGTATAACAAACTTGCGGGTATGACGGGTACCGCCGAAACAGAATCGCAGGAATTATGGGATATTTATAAATTAGATGTGGTTGTTATTCCAACTAATCGTGCCATCTCTCGTAAAGACGAACACGATCTGGTTTACAAAACCAAACGCGAAAAATACAATGCCGTCATTGAAGAAATTGCAAAATTAGTTGCAGCAGGTCGACCAACGTTAGTTGGTACAACATCCGTAGAAAATTCTGAGATACTTGGGCGCATGTTAAAACTGCGCGGCATAAAACACAATGTACTTAACGCCAAACAACACCAAAAAGAAGCGCAGATAATTGCCGAAGCAGGTTTACCCGGTAACGTAACTATTGCAACTAACATGGCCGGTCGTGGTACAGATATTAAACTTGGCCCGGGAGTAAAAGAAGCGGGCGGACTTGCAATCATTGGCACAGAGCGTCACGAGTCTCGTCGTGTTGACAGACAGTTGCGCGGGCGCGCAGGAAGACAAGGAGATCCGGGAACTTCACAGTTCTTTGTTTCATTGGAAGATGATTTGATGCGCCTATTCGGCAGCGAACGTATTGCACGTTTGATGGATAGAATGGGATTGCAAGAAGGTGAAGTTATTCAACACAGCATGATCAGTAAATCAATTGAGCGTGCGCAGAAAAAAGTGGAAGAAAATAACTTTGGTATTCGTAAACGATTAATTGAGTATGACGATGTAATGAATGTACAGCGTGATGTAATTTACAAACGCCGTCGTAATGCATTGTTCGGAGATAAATTAAGTGTGGATATTGCCAACGTAATGTTTGATGTGGGTGAAGATATGGTAACGCAATTTCACGAAGACAGAGACTACGAAGGAATGCGTTTTGAATTACTGAAAACATTTTCTATCGATGCACCCTATTCATCTGAAGAATTTAATGCTAAAAATACATTGGAATTAACGCAACGTACTTTTGAAGGTTCTTACAAACATTACAAAGAAAAGAATGAGATGGTTGCACACCTGGTTTTACCGGTAGTGAAAGATGTTTATTTAAATCCAAACAATCAATTTGAAAATATTGTCACGCCATTCACCGATGGCATACGCGATATACAAGTTGTTGCCAATCTAAAAAAATGTTACGACACAAAAGGACGTGACATGGTATTGGCATTTGAAAAAATGGTAACGCTTGCCATGATTGATGATTCATGGAAAGAACATTTACGCGAGTTGGATGATTTAAAACAATCGGTACAAAACGCATCGCTCGAGCAAAAAGATCCACTACTTATTTACAAATTAGAATCGTTTAATTTGTTTAAAGACATGGTTGCCAAAACCAATAAAGAAGTAATTACATTTTTGGTGAAAGGAAGTTTACCTCAGCAAAATAATGCAGAGCAAACACCCCAGGTGAAATTTGGTACGCCGGCAGCGCTTCAACAAAAGAAAGAACAGTTAATAGAAAGTCGCAGTGAGGGTACTGCCGATGGCGAAACCAAAACCAAAGTAAAACAACAGCCTGTGCGCGTTGAGCAAAAAGTTGGTCGCAATGATCAATGTCCATGCGGCAGCGGAAAAAAATATAAGAACTGTCACGGAAGGTAACTACCAAAAAATAAACAATTAATAAACTTACTGGAAACAACTAAAACCCTATGAAATATAGAGTTTTTTAGTATATATTGGTTTGTGATGTTAATTGTTATTATTTGCTTATTTTGTACCTTTTTGTATCTTTGTTGTACCTAATACTTAAATAATGTACCCTTTTTGTACCCAAAAACCAATATACTTTCAAAATGACAAAAGTTAAACTAAGAGTTAAGTCAATTTCAGGTAATCGCAAGAGTCTGTATTTGGATTTTTATCCGCCAATCCCGCATCCGGAAACGGGGAAACTTACACGAAGAGAGTTTTTAGGACTTCATTTGTTTGAGAAAGCAAAAACTCCACTTGATAAAGTGCATAACAAAGAAACAGAAGCATTAGCGGAAAACATAAGAGCAAAACGACAAATAAAAATTCAGAACGGACAATACGACTTTCTTTCGACCGACAACCAAAACGCTAATTTCCTTGATTATTTTAAAACAATAGCAGAAACGCACAAAAAACGAAATTCTGAAATTTGGTTATGTGCATTGCATTACTTAAAAGAATTTTCAGGTGGTACCGTGCGATTTTCCGACCTCAACTTAAAATTTTGTAATGATTTTAGAGAATATATACTTAACGCCCCTCGTATGAGAAGTAGAAAATTTAAAATTTCACAAAATACTGCCTTCAGTTATTTCAAT
>OLKW01000333.1_pt1 | contig 14509 bp, 11 predicted proteins | sample 1604351 | NCBI WGS metagenome assembly OLKW01 (sample SAMEA104055714, study PRJEB20765) | soil metagenome | isolation source: soil
ATATTAATGCTTTACTTAAAACCATTTAATAATTGTTGTACCTTTGAAAAAACGACTTGTTGCGTTAGAACCTTGAATCCACCACTTGTCTTGGGACAAATCACGGAGACAAATGAGCTAACTTCCCATCTCGGGCGACCGCTCAGCAGCCCATCCGTTTTCAAAACAACACTTCGGTAAACGGACGGTTTTAAAAAAATTTCCTTCCTGCCCGCGACGCGCTAAAGCGTTTTGGCTATCCCTAAGCAAACACATTTGGTTTTTGGCAACAGCATTAAAGCCAAAAACCAAAAGAGTTTGCTCCCACCCGCCCCACCTTACAATAATTATTCACATGCTAAAATACTTGGCAACATCCCACTAAAACACGGCGTAATATTGCGTATGCCTAAACAACAAGAATGCGCGAGATGCAATAGCCCTTGGGAATGGGACAGCGTGATCGTGCACGATTTTAACATACCCATAGCCAAAAGAGTTTGGCCGGCTGTATGCACACAATGCCGTTTAGAATTAGAGCAAGGTTACAAAGCCAAAAAAATCACACGCAAACAATTAGACGCAGAATTCTCAACTATTTCCGCCAGAGCAGCAAAAAAAAGCGCACGTAGTCCCGGAGAAGTCGCAGCAATCCTTCAGCAAATGAGAAACTTTGCTCCTAAGCGAAGAGGGAAATAAACCCATAATATGTTAAAAAGTAGTTCAAATCTAAGTACAACTTACAAGCGTTTCCTCTATAAACACCGTAATTTTAGACTTCATTAAGAAAATCAATAATGGAAACAAACCGTGGGTCAGAATGGATAAAGTGGGATTTACATGTGCATACCCCATGCTCTTTGCATCAGAACTATGGTGGCAATTCAGAAGAAGCATGGGCTAATTTCTTTAAAGATTTAGAAGCATTACCAAAAGAATTTAAAGTACTCGGAATAAACGACTATATTTTTTTAGATGGTTATAGAAAGGTTGTCGAATATAAAAAATCAGGGGGGCTACCAAATATAGATTTAATTCTGCCAGTTATTGAATTACGCATTCAGCACTTTGGAAACGTTAGTAAAGACGATCCTTTAAGTCGCGTTAATTTGCATATTATTTTCTCCGATAAATTAGATGCTGATATAATAGAGGCTCAATTTATTAATGCTATTCAAGCACATTATTACCTAACTCCCGAATATTCTTCCGGTCATTGGAATGGTGTAATTAATAAGGATAGCTTAACGGATTTTGGAGCAAAAGTAAAACAGACCTCTCCGGGCGAAACCCATGGCAGCGACATTGCCATTGGATTTAACAACTTAAATTTCAAAGAGGATAAAGTATTTGAAGTTTTAAATTCCCATTTTTTTAACAATAAATACCTGACTGCAATTGGAAAAACAGAATGGGACGCTCTAAGATGGGATGGTTCAGCTGCTGAAAAGAAAAGTATAATCAACAGAGTAAAACTTGTTTTTACAGCGACTGCCACTGTTGAGAATTTCAATAGAAGCAAAAAGAAATTGAAGGATCAGGGTGTTAACGATTTATTGATTGATTGCAGTGATGCTCATAGTTTCAGTTCTTCAGAAGACAAGGACAAGATTGGGAATTGTTTAACATGGATTAAAGCAGAGCCTACTTTTGATGGATTAAAACAAGTTTTAAGCGAGCCAACAAGGATTTTCGTTGGAGAAACGCCGCCAGTTTTAAAACGGGTTAAAGATTATCCTACCAAATTTATTGAATCAATAGAGGTAACAAAAATTGAAAATAGCGGTGTTGAAGATGTGTGGTTTACTAACTTTAAAATTTCATTAAATCCGGAATTAGTTGCGATTATAGGAAATAAAGGAAAAGGTAAAAGTGCTTTGTCAGATATATTGGGTCTATGCGGGAATGCTCACATAGATGAAAAAGATTTTTCTTTTCTAAATAAAGACAAGTTTAGAAATCCAAGACCCGGGTTAGCAAAAGGTTTTATTGGCAAAATAAATTGGCAAGCCGGTCAACCTGATACTAAAAATTTAGACTCAGTTCCTGACTTGGATGCTTTGGAAAAAGTGAAATATATTCCTCAAAGCTTTCTTGAAAAATTGTGCACAACAGTAGACAAAAAGATTTTTGAAGAAGAATTGGAGAAGGTAATTTTTTCTCGCCTTGAAGACCACCAGAAATTAGGAAAAGGAAGCCTTAAAGAAATTATTAACGAGCAAAAACAAGCTTTAGAAAGTGATGTTGCTCAAATAAAAAGCAATATATCCGCTGCAAATACAGAAATAGTTGAACTCGAAACAAAAAATTCTTCTCAGAACCGAAAGTCAGTTACAGAAGCCTTAAATGGCAAAACTAATGAACTAAATGTACATGAAGAAAAAAAACCTCCGGCAAAAGATGCACCGGAGGAAAATGAGGAAACAAAAAAGAAAACGTTAGAAATAACAACGCAAATAGACCAATATCGCGAAGCAAATAAAACCACTCAGGAAGTAAAAGATAATTTAAATAAGGAGCGTACGACGTTAGCTTTAGAGATTACTGAATTAGCTGTTTTGAAACAAAATTTAAATTCCTTGTCGGAATACATCAAAAGTTTTGTCGCTTCTAATTCAATCATATTAACCAAATATGGATTCGAAAAAAAAGCAGTCATAAATTACACAGTAAATTCCACTGATATTGATGTTGCCCTTAACAAAAGAAGAGAGAGAGTATCGGAAATTGAAAAAATATTTGCAAACGATAATCCGGAAAATCCCGATAAAATATTGTCAACGAGGGATGAGAAGATAAAAGAATTATATCTCAAATTAGAAGGTGCCAGTAAGGAATATCAACAGCACCTTACACAGATGCAGGAATGGCAGAATCAAAAAACAAAAATTATTGGCGCTATTGATAAAGAAGGTACTTTAGAGTATTTCAAAGCCCAAAAAGATTACTTAGAAAAAAAAATACAGGAAGACATTGTAAAAGCTTATGCAAAACGCATTCAATTAGTAGAACAATTATTGCAGGTTAAACAATCAATAGCGAACATTTACAAAGAGCTTTATAAACCCGTATCGGATTTCATTACCCAGCACGCTAACGAATTAAGTGACTATAATGTTCAAATAGATGTAGCTTTAGAATTAAATAATTTTCAGGATAGATTTTTTAATTACGTTAGCAATGGTGCATCGGGTAGTTTTCACGGAACTAATGAAGGCAGGCAGGTATTAAATAAATTAACGGAAGTCATTGACTTTAACAATATCTCGCTAATTACTCCTTGGCTCACAAATATCCTTGATCACATAAAAGAAGATAAAAGGGAAGCCCAAACAGGTGCGCTAAAAAGAGAATTAAAGGGGCAACTGAAAGGTGGTTACAAGGAAAAAGATTTTTATGACTTCCTGTTTTCCTTGGATTTTTACGAGCCGGTCTATCAACTTAAATTAGGTCTGAAAAATCTTAACGAACTTTCACCTGGAGAAAGGGGTGCTCTTTTATTAATCTTCTATTTACTTTTGGATAAGCGCGATATTCCAATAATTATTGATCAACCGGAAGAGAACTTAGACAATCAAAGTGTCTACAATATTTTAGTTCACTTTATTAAAAAAGCAAAAGAAAAAAGGCAAATCATTATAGTTACCCACAACCCTAACCTTGCCGTAGTTTGTGACGCAGAACAAATAATTAGAATGGATATTGCTAAAGAAGATAAAAATACGGTAAGCATGATTACGGGCGGTATAGAAAACAATAACATTAATAAAGCAATTGTCAATGTTCTCGAAGGCACACGACCTGCCTTTAATAATAGAACAACAAAATATGAAGTCAGTAACCCAATTTTAAATTAATTACAACGCAAAGAAAACTAAAACTAAAAAATTCCACATAAAAATATGCATCACGTCACAAAAGAAATGCGCGAACGCGCGGAAGATTTTATAGTTACATGGCGAGGCACAAAAGATGAGCGGGCGGAAGCGCAAACTTTTACCAATGAATTTTTTGAAATCTTCGGATTAAAAAGAAGAGATTATGCACAATTTGAAAAACCAATTCAGAAAAAAGATGAAACAGGTACCGGGTTCGCTGATTTATTTTGGTCAGGCAAATTAATTATTGAGTCTAAATCTGCCTATAAGGATAGTGACGCACATTGGGCGGAAACACTTAAACAAGCCAAAGAGTACGTTGAAGATTTGTTTATCTATCAGCGGCCACAATATATTTTGTTAATGAATTTTAAACGGTTTCAAAAACATAAAGTTGAAACTATTAATGACAAAATAAAAATCACTTTTGTTTGTGAAATCCTTATTGAAGATTTAGCTGACCGTTTAGATGAGTTTTCTTTCTTCCCAGATTTTGCTCATCGTTTAGAAGAAGATGGTATTATCCTTAACCAAGAAGCTGCCCGGCGAATGGCAAATTTATATGAAGCCATTGAACATAAGGGTTATAATAGAAAGGATATTTCTGTTTTACTGGCGCGAATTTTATTTTGTCTTTTCGCCGAAGATACTGGAATCTTTGAACGTCGCACATTTGAAGACTACATAAGAGAGAATACTACTGGCAGTAATTTAGGAGAGCACCTGATGCTAATTTTTAAGGCTCTAAATACTCCAACGAATAAGAGAGATCATCAGAATAAAAAGCTTTCCAAATTTCTTTATGTAAACGGTGGGTTATTTGATGAGAAACTAACAAAAGTGCCGCCTACAACTAATGCCATGCGCAATGCTTTAATTGATTGTTGCGCTTATGATTGGTCAGATATTTCACCTGTGATATTTGGTTCATTATTTCAAGCAGTAATTCACGAAGAGGAACGCCGATCTTTAGGAGCGCACTATACTTCTGAGCGAAATATTTTACGTGTAGTGCGTCCTTTATTTTTAGATGAACTTCGTGAAGAGTTTGAAACAATAAAAGATAACAAAACATCGCTTGAAAAGTTTAGAAAGAAAATAAATTCTTTAATGTTTCTCGATCCTGCTTGCGGTTGTGGAAACTTCTTAGTTGTTACATATAGAGAGTTGCGATTACTTGACATAGAAATTGTACAAAAACAATTTAAAGGAAAATATGTTACTGATGCCGGATTGCTCAGCAATATACATCTTGAAAATTTTCACGGCTATGAGGTTGACCAAACTTCAGGCATGATAGCTGAAGTAGCGATGTGGCTTACCGAACATCAGATGAATATGCGTCTTGAAAGTGAATTTGGAAAAACTGTACCAACAATCCCCTTAGATGAAGCGGCTGTAATAGTAAAAGAAAATTCATTAAATCTTGTTTGGTCTACAAAGAAAAAGGACAAAACTTACGATTATATTTTAGGAAATCCTCCTTTTGTTGGTAAACAATACCAAACCGCTGAGCAGAAAAAAGATATTGATAAAGTATTCAGAAAGGTTCAGGGCGCCGGCGTGTTAGATTATGTGGCTTGCTGGTATATTAAAGCAGCGGAGTATATGAAAGAGCATCCTCAAACCCGAACTGCCTTGGTGAGCACCAATAGTATAACACAGGGCGAACAAAAATCGGTTTTATGGAACGAACTATTAGCAAATTATAAAATTAAAATTCAGTTTGCGCACCAAGCTTTCAAATGGTTTAATGAAGCGGAAGATATTGCAGGGGTTCACTGTGTCGTGATAGGTTTTGGTCTTGAAGATTTAAAAGAAAAACTCTTGTTTGAATACGAAGACATAAAAGGAGAACCAAAAGTAAGTAAAGTAAAAAATATTAATCCATACCTTGTTTCAGGGAAAGATTTCATTTTATCGAAAAGGCGGACTCCCATTTGCACATTCGCAAACCCAATGGTCTTTGGCAGTATGCCTAACGACGGCGGTTTCCTCTTATTATCTCCAGAAGAAAAAGAAACAATTATTGATATAAACCCAAATTCAAAAAAGTTCATTAAAAAATTTATTGGGTCGGAAGAATTTCTATACAAAAAGGAAAAATATTGTTTGTGGCTTGTGGACGCAACCCCAAATGATATTAAAAGTAATTCAGATATTTATAAACGAGTTCAAAAAGTAAGAGAAAAAAGAAAAGAAAGTAAGAGGCCAACAACAAATAAACTATCTTCTATACCGCACTTATTTGGTGAAATCAGACAGCCGAAGACCGATTACATTTTATTTCCTGAAGTGTCTTCTGAAAAAAGAGAATATATTCCTGTCGGCATGGAATCAAAAAACACAATTACAAGTAATAAAAATTATACTATTTCATCATCATCGCTATATGTATTCGGTTTACTATCTTCCAAAATGCATATCACTTGGACAAAATATGTTTGCGGTAGGTTAGAAAGTCGATATCAATATTCAACGGGCATTGTTTATAATAATTTCCCTTGGCCAATAGATGTTAGCAAAAAAAAGATGGAGCTGGTTGAAACATGTGCAAATGAAATACTGGAAATTAGGCACGAATATTTAAAGAAGGATCATTGTATTGCAGATATATATGATGTTTCTTTAATGCCAAAGGAATTATTAAAAGCACATCAAAACTTAGATAGGGCTTTCGATAAATGTTATCGTGAAGCAGTATTTACAACCGAAGCCAAGAGAATTGAATTTTTGTTTGACCGTTATGATGCTTACGGCGCTGACTTATTCACGGAACTTAATAAAAGCGAGAATAAGAAAAAAAAGAAGTCTTAATTTAAATTAAATGGCAAAGAAGAATTTGGCAAAGCCCCTCTCAATCTATAAGTACGATGAAAGGTTGATCGCTTTCGTTGATATACTTGATTTTGCTGGTAAGGTAAAGGCCTCTATAAAATCTCCGGAATCGCTTGATCGATTATGCGAGGCGCTACATTTTATAAAAAATTACATCAATGAAATGCATTCAGACTATGTTGAGCCTGATATTTTGCAAATTACTCAATTCAGTGATTCTATTGTTATGAGCGTCAAAATGGAAGACAGCCGGGAAATGGTTTCTGTTTTTCAGTACTTGAAAAATATTCAAGTAAATCTAATTGAAAGAGGTGTCCTACTTAGAGGAGGTATTGTTAAAGGACAATTAATTCATACCAACGATATGCTTGTTGGACCTGGAATGGTAAATGCATATTATTTAGAATCAAAATGCGCTCAATATCCCAGAATTGTAATCGATCCAAAGGTTTTATATCAATTTGTACGGAGCAATGGAAAAAAAGAATCATTTCGAATAAAAAAGTTCGATTATCACAAAACTTTTTCAAAAGACACCGACGGAACCTCTTATATAGATTATTTCAATGACATTGATGAATCTCTTAATAATGGTTATAGCGAAATATATTTTGAAAAACTTTGTCGATTAATCAAAGACAATATCGATAGCGAAGATATTAGCGTGCGTATGAAATATTTGTGGATGAGGGAGAAACTAAAAACATCTGAATATTTTTCAGAATTTGAACCTATCTACCGAAAAGTAATGAAGGAAAGAAAGAAAAAAATTAGCTAATCCTTTTTAACCAAGTAATGCTCAAAAAAATAAATATTCAAGAAGCCTTTAGTAAGCTCGTTTCAATTAGTAATTTTAGAAAGTTGCTTGTTTTTACATTAACAATAACATGGTCTTTTTATTTAGGGAGCATGAATTACTCCATTTTCAGCTATCTCAATTTTAAAAACTTACTTGAGAATTATATTATTTTGAAATTTATTGGAATAAGCCTTGCTGTTACATTTGTATTTTATGAATTACCTACTTTTTTACTGCGACTTTTATTTCACGGATATATTAAAGATAAATTTTTAAAAATTCGGGAAGAATTAATAAAAGAAGGTCGCTTCTCATTTTTAAAATCTATGCATGTAATCCATGGCGTCCTTATTCTTGTTTTTAAAGATTATGTTTATCGACTGGGTTTCCTGACAAGAAAAGATATTGAACGCGAAGTCGAAATAACAGAAGCTGATAAAGAGGTATTTTTAAACGAAGTTTTGGGCGACTGTTACAAATGGATATGTATTAATATACACTTTCTACTTACTTTAATAATTATATGGAACTATATTAACTATTGGTTAATTGCTCTGTTACTATTAATATTCCTCTTTATGCTTGCATCACCAATTGGTATTATATTTATGGCGATGAATCTGGACTTTCTTAACCGTTTTCGTAGAAAAATATTACGGCAGAAATCTGTTTAGCACCAAATAAACTCTGAATTATCTCGTTATTAAAAATAATTAAGGGTAGTGGATTAAAAAATTTGATTTAAAACCTATGGCTAAAAAAGATAATGGTCTCATCGCTGCCAACAAAAGTTCTGACATTACTGACCGTAGTCCGCTTTGGGACGAAGTAGAAAAAAAACATTTAAAAAAACAGCCGTACTGCGTTGCCTGTGGTAAAGATGTAAAATACATCAAGGGCTTGCAGGTTCATCATATTATCCCCTTTCATATAGTTATCGAACTTGGCAGGCACGATTTAGAACTCGACGAAAGAAATCTTATGACTCTCTGCGAAAATGAAGACGGAATTAAAACCCAAAATCATCATTTGCTTATTGGGCATCTCGACGACTGGCAATCCTTTAACTATGTTGCTAAACAAGATTCTATATCAACATTTCATTCTATGCCCGGCTCTCAAATTAAAGCTGATCCTAATTGGAAAAAAGAAACGACGGCAAAACCTAAGCACATAGATAAAATGTCGGTAAAAGAAAAAGACGAGTTAAGAAAATACATAAACAAACGTTTCCCGAAAAAATAAATACTTATGTCTGCCAAAACACAACAAGAAAAAGAAAATGGTTTAGTCCTCTCCTATCTTGCCCTACGCCGTGCGGTTGGTTTCCTTGGTATTTCGCTTCCTGTAATACTAATACTTGGCGCAATATTATTTGGCGCATGTAAAGGTTTTCAAAATTCAATCAGCGATTACCATAATACAAACATGCGTGATGTTTTTGTCGGCATACTTTGCGCAATTGCCTTTTTTCTTTTTGCTTATCACGGTTACGATATTTACGACAAGGTCGCCGCAAAGGCCGCAGGTATCTTTGGTTTTATTGTAGCCATCTTTCCAACCGGACTGGATACTAATCCATGTACTATTATCGCTATTGAAAATATTCCAGCGTGGTTTGAAAAAGTACATTTCACCGCCGCTATTCTTTTCTTTCTTGTACTTGCATACTTCTCAATCTTCCTGTTTACTAAATCAAGTAAATCTAAAACCGACCAAACCCCGCGAAAAAAAACGCGCAATATTATATACAGAGTTTGTGGCTTTACTATAATCGGCTGCCTTGTATTTTTGGCTTTGTACTTTAAAATCCCTTCACTAAAAACGGCACTTGCCCCGTACAGTCCGGTCTTAATTTTTGAAGTGATCGCCCTATGGTCTTTCGGCTTTTCATGGATAGTAAAAGGTGAAGCAATACTAAAAGATAAGTAAGGCCACCGCCCCGCCACTTATTTGTTAAAACCGACCACTTACAAAATCATCTGTTAAATTTTCTTAAGGCATGAAACTTTGGCAAAGTTCATGCGTTTAATATATAAACCACTGTTTATGATTTAAGGCTACGTTAATCAAAATTTATATCGATGATTATATGCAAGCCTGAATAGTGCGTTTTTCGCAGGAACACTTCCCTGCTTTAAACAAGCCTTCACTTCTTCCGTTTCACTTCGCTAAAGCAATCACAGAAGCGGGTAAATAAAATTCAATTTATTAATTCAATTATTTTAAAACAATGAAAACAACAATGAATATCCGGAATTTATTTCAGGATCCAAGTCAAACAGGTGGAGGCAGTACAACTTCCACCTCTGAAGTAGGCCACACAAAAAACGTTGCCAACTTTCAAACTTTAATTTCTTATTGCACCGGGTACGGCGTAACCTACAATCCAAGCCTTGCGGCCATTAAGTTAGCGAACATGAATACACTTTACACAAATGCGCAGGCCGCCTTAACAGCCGTAAGTAACAAATACACGCTGTATAAAAACGCCGTGAACGCAAGACAGGTATTGTTTTTACCAATGAAAAGTTTTGCAACACGTATCATTGCCGCTTTAATTGCTTCAGGCGCATCGGCGCAAACAATCAAAAATGCTAAAGCAATTAACCGCAAGATTCAGGGGAAACGTGCTAAAACAATTGTTCCTCCCGACCCCAATGTAGATACTGGTGGCGTTTCTGCTGAGAAGCAAGCAAATCCTAATCCGATTCCTATTGTAATACCGATCAACATCTCGGTTTCACAACAGAGCTTTGACAATTTAATTCAACACTTTTCGGACTTAATTAATCTTTTGGCCGCCGAGCCATTATACTTGCCAAACGAGGTTGACTTAAAACTTGCCGCACTAAATACTCTACTCGCCAATCTTAAAGCAGTAAATCTAACTGCAATCAATGCCATCCGGGATTTAAGCAACTCACGCATTTCCCGGAATAAGTTACTCTACCTTAAAGTAACCGGGCTTTGTGATATAGCCGAAGAGTGCAAATCGTATGTACGTTCCATCTTCGGGGCAACAAGCCAGGAGTATGCGCAAGTAAAGGCGATCATGTTTAGAAAACAGAAGATATAAGCTGATCTTTTAAAGTCATAGCTTATAAGATAAGGGGTTCCAAAAGGAACCCCTTTCTCTTTGCGGACTTTTTGCAATGTCATTTAAAATTGGAACAAGTACATTTAGAATATGAACACGAACATTAAGATATTTTGCTTTAGCAGCGAGGAAACTCGTGTTAGCGCAGAGGGTGGACGCGTTAGCGTGAAGAATATTTGCATTAGCAAAACGGGCAGACGTGTTTATTGCGAGATTTTTTACGTTAGCGGAAAGGAAACTCGTGTTAGCGCAGAGGGTGGACGCGTTAGCGAGAAGACTTTTTGTGTTAACAGCGAGAATGTTTGCAATGTCGACCTTGCCACAAGCACGGTTTCGCAAATTTTGTCTCCGTGGACTAATCCCGCTTCCAACGGCAGACAGGTGACCACTCGGTGGACTTGTTTTATTTTGTACAGCAGACAGGTGTACAGAAGAAACCTGTATGCGGACACGGGGAACAGCACAGCGTAAGCCGACGCACAACAGCCAAACACATTTGCGCGCAGTAATATTAAGGCATGTAATTTTTTGGCGGCAAATAAGTTTGTCTGTTCCCTGCCCAAAACTTTGTGTGCTTCCGTCCTAAACTTAAACACCTATCCTCCGCTCTGCACACCTCGGAAAATTTTTTTAAAACATTGCTGCTAAATAAAGTTTATCGTGGGCTGCTCCCATCTCACGCGACAGTATAACCGTGGACTGAATACAAACAACGGTATCGTGTGACAGGTTGCTGTGCGGTGTTAGTGTAAGCATTGTGTGGGGGCACTGATAGCTAACAGCGGTTTGAAAAACATGGCGGTTTTCTACTTCGCCAATTATTATTACCTTTATCTAACGTTATACACGGCGGACAAATCGCGGTTTTAAACCGCCACGTTTTCAAGCCGCAAAACGTTATGGTTAACCAGCCCGACAAAAAACGGTGTGACTCGCTCCGCCACTTAATCGTTAAAAGCGACCAGTTACAAAGTTGACTTGCCATATACCCGACAGTTGACTAAATTTGAATAAGCTAAAAATGCCAGCATGAAAAAAATCTTACTTCTACTTTCATTAGTTTCCTTCGGACAAATAAACGCACAGACTTGGGTGACTATACCTGATGCAAATTTTGTGACTTGGTTACAAACCAATATACCTTCCGCAATGCACGGCGACTCAATGAATACAAGCAGCCCTCTTGTTACTAATAGGACTTCAATAACTGTTTTTAATATTGCTATCTCCGATTTAAACGGCATTCAGTATTTCACCTCATTAAGATACTTAAACTGTAGTCAAAATAATTCCAATGTGAATTTGCCAACACTGCCAAACACACTTGACACTTTAAAATGTAATACAAACGTTTTCACAAACCTTCCTGCTTTACCTAACACTTTACTATATTTAGATTGCGGCAGTAATTACTTAACAAATATTTCTACACTGCCCAGTTCCATTAAGTATTTAGATTGTTCTAATAACCAGTTAACGACTATTCCGTCTTTACCAAATTCTTTGACACATTTAGATATTGAAAGCAATAACTTAACAAATATTTCCGCTTTGCCTTCAGCACTTATTTTTTTTAATTGCGGGCAAAATCAATATATGACAAGCCTTCCTTCATTACCGGCTACGCTTATCTATTTCGGGTGTTATATGAATAATTTCATAAGCTTACCCTCTTTGCCCAGTTCACTAATTACTTTAGAGTGTCAAATGAATCATATAACGAGCCTTCCAATTCTTCCAAACTCTCTTCAAAGTTTACTTTGCCAAAATAATAACATAAATTGTTTCCCAATCTTTCCACACTCAATTACAAATTTAGCAATCGACCCAAATCCTTACAATTGTTTACCAAATTATATTCCTGCTTTAGGTTCGGACACTGTAACTTATCCATTATGTGCTACAGGTAATTCATACGGTTGCCCCGTTGCTAACTCAATCGAACAATTTGAATCAAACATTCAAGTTGCAGTTTACCCAAATCCAACAAGCGACCAGTTCTATATTGAAACAAACGCGACTGACAAACTAAACGTGGACTTGTTTGACGTAAACGGCAGACACGTGTTCAGCGCAAGCGTAAGTGACAAATCAAATATTAGCGCAGCAACTTTAGACAACGGCATTTATACGTTGGCAATTAAAACGGCAGACCGCGTAATAAATAAAAAATTAATTATTCTACGCTGACAAATTGTTCTATACACGGCAGACCAGTGTACGTGGACACGTGGTCGTTGTGTAAGCAGAACAAGGGCTGGCAAACCATAACCGCGCGTTTTATAAAATGGCGGGAGACACGGGAAAAGAAAGTTTTGTATCTTTAACTAAAGTTTATGCACGGTAGACAGTTGGTTGTTTCAAACGCCACTTTATAAACGCGCAAAACGTTATGTATAACACGCCCGACAAAAAAATTGACAAATGAAAAAACTTTTACTTCTTCTGTTTATTTATGCTGGAGAAATAAGTGGGCAGATTATAATCACTATAGCAGGCGGTAGTACTGTAGGCTTTAATGGCGACGGAGGACCAGCCACAGCCGCGCAATTAAACTTTCCCTGTGATTTATTAATTGATTCCGTAGGAAACATATTGTTTACAGATCTAGCAAACTATCGAGTTAGAAAAATAAATACTTCGGGTGTTATAACAACTATTGCGGGAGGTGGTACAAGCGGAGCGGGAGATGGTGGGCCAGCTACTTCAGCACAATTAGCAGAGCCAGCTGGATTATCTTACAATTCAGGTAATTTATATATTTCCGATGCTTCTGCTAACACAATAAGAACAATAAATTCATCGGGAATCATTAATACTATAAGTTCATTGAGTTTGTGGCAACCCGCTGGTATAGCATTTGACAAGAATGGAAATTTATATATAGCTGACTCAAACTTTGAACAAATTGATAAAGTTAGCTCAACAGGAAACATGAGTGTCTTTGCAGGAAATGGAATACAGGGCTACAGTGGAGATGGAGGGCCAGCCACAAATGCTGAATTATCGGGTCCGGTGGGTATAACTACTGATAAAGTTGGCAATATATACATAGCCGATTATCAAAATAGTTGTATCCGTAAAGTAAGTACATCGGGTATAATCACAACAATTGCCGGAGTCGGAGCCACCGCAGGGTTTAGTGGTGATGGAGGTCCGGCTACTGCGGCTAAATTAACTCTTCCTTTCGATATAATTTTTGATGCTGTTGGCAATTTGTATTTTTCTGATGAGGGTAATAATCGAGTACGAATGATTGATACCTTAGGAATTATAAAAACTATTGTTGGAAATGGAACAGCAGGTTTTAGCGGAGACAGTGGTTTAGCCATTACAGCAGAATTAAATCAGCCTCGAGGTTTGGCTATCGACTCAAATGGTAATTTATATATTTCCGACGCAGGAAACAATCGCATACGTTTAGTTTGTTCTGGTGGACAGTTCAAACAATCCAATTCAATTATTAATTCTTTTTGTGGCAACAACTCTATTCAAGAAATAAATTCAACAAAAAATGTATTCATATTCCCTAATCCAACAAGCGACCAGTTCTTTATTGAAGCAAATACGACTGACAAGCTAAACGTGGACTTGTATGATGTAAACGGTAGACACGTATTTAGCGCATTTGTAAAAGACAAATCAAGTGTTAACGTAGCAACCTTAGACAACGGTATTTATACATTGACAATTAAAACGGCAGACCGCATTATAAATAAAAAATTAGTTATCGTACATTGACAAATTTTTCTTCTCTCGGCTGACCTGCGTGTGTACGTCGACACGTGGTCGTTGTGTAAGCAGGCACAAGGGCGTGCAATACATAACACTTGTTTTAGCGTTAGTGGGCGGACGTGGTAAAGAAAGTTTAGTATCTTTAAATAAAGTTTGTTCTCGGCAGACAGTTGGTTGTTT